>MDTG01287137.1_pt1 | contig 37934 bp, 46 predicted proteins | sample 811421 | NCBI WGS metagenome assembly MDTG01 (sample SAMN05326645, study PRJNA326480) | marine metagenome | isolation source: seawater | place: Pacific Ocean: South East | collected 2011
TATGATAGAGTAGACGAGTCTTACACTAAAGCAATTATGGTTGGCTCATCATTTATGATTTTAGCAGGTGTTATTGTTTTTTTATTAGCTGACAACATAGTTTCAATTTTTACTGACAATCAGGAAGTGATAGATTTTGGTGCTGATTACCTAAAAGTGGCTGCATTTATTGGGCCAGTTTATCCAGTTTTTTTCATCACTAATGCTTTATTTCAAGCAATTAAAAAGCCGATTTATACAGTAATAATAACTTTTTCAAGATTAGTATTATTGCCGTTTTCTACAATGTCAGTAGTGGTGTTTGTTTTAAACGGGAGTTTCAAAGATTTATTCTTAGGTTTATTTTTCATTAATTGGACATTTGGAATTTTAGTATTCTTATTTTCAAAGTACTATATGAAAAAACTCTTCAGTAAGATTGCTGAAGTTTAAAATTATTTGTACTTTAGTCTATTTTCTAATTTTCTAACGAAATATGAGACAACAAGGATTAGTATTAAGTATTCAAATATTAAAAATGTGTAGATTTCTAGAGGTCGGTAAGTTGTTGTTACAAGTTCATTGGCTTTTCTTGTTAAGTCACCTATTCCTATAATTGAAACTAAAGAAGACATTTTCAAAACATACACAAATTGATTTCCCATTGCTGGTAATACGACTTTTATCGCCTGTGGTAGTATTACTAATCTCATTTTTCTCCAGAAATCCATGCCGAGTGACTCAGACACTTCATGTTGGCCTTTAGAAATTGAATTTATGCCAGCTCTAAAAATTTCTGCTTGAAAAGCACTTTCACTTATAGTTAACGCAATAATTCCTGATACAAAAGGAGAGAAGCTAATACCTAACATAATTGGCAGACCGTAATAAATCCATAGAATTAAAACCAATAAAGGTATTGCTCTAACAATCTCCACATAAGTTATGTTAAAATAACTCAAGAACTTATTATTTGAAAGAGAAGGAAGAGCAACTATTAAACCTATAATCATTGCTAATATGATTGATACTACTGAAATATATATTGTAGTAGTTATACCGCTAATTAAGAATTTAAGATTAGTGAGGCCTTCAATATTTTCTGGACTAAGAATATACCATCCCCATTCATAGTTTGAGCTACACCCTTGGAGTAATAACAATAAAGATACTAATTTTAAAATCTTCACTGGTTAACTATATTTCTAAAAGGGAATTATTTAAACTTAAATTATAGACTTTTAAGATTATATTTAGCTTCTAAAGTCTTAAAAAACCCAGAAGACTGTTTTTTCTTGATCCAGTTGCTCACGTAATCATTCCACTTTTTATCGTCTTTTGGGACCATCATTGCTAGAAACGCTGGATTTTTTCCACCATCTGGCACGATAGCTAATTGAGGGTATTTAACAACTAACTTATCAGCCTCAAGTGAACTTGTTATGTTACCGTCCGCTCTGCCAGCTAAAACTTCTTGAAAGTCTCTGGCTGGGGCTTCAATTGATCTTAGTTTTGATTTGGGAAAAAATTCTTTTGCCTTTTCCTCTTGAGAAGTTCCCAAGGTGGTAGCTATGATTACCCCTTTACTATTTAATGAGTCCCAAGTTGGAAATTTTTTTAAGTTTTTTTTAAGAACTAGTGGAACAGTACCGTATTTATAATAAGTTGAGGTAAAACCTGCTACTTCTGCTCTTTTGGGCGTTTTTGTTACACTAGTTGAAATATCATATCTATCAGCTGTTATACCTGCCACTATTGTTTTCCACTCAGCAGGAACGAATTTAACTTTAACTCCTAAGTCTTTAGCTAATTCTCTCATAACATCTATATCAAACCCTTTGTATTTGTTTGTTGCTGGATCTTTCATTGACATAGGATCCCAATCACCAGTAGTTCCCACTCTTAACTCACCGTTTTTTTGTATGGCTGCAAGCTTTGAGTCCCCGTGATGGTTTGCAATTGATGCTGATGATAAGATTATTAAAACAAATGCTATTAAAATTTTTTTCATTACTCTCTCTTCTTAACTATTTTATTGGGTCTATTCCAATCGCATTTTGCCCCACATAGCAGTTGACTAACGCTATTATTTGACCTATAAAAGAACAAAATAAGAACATTTATGGATTTGAAAATACCTTATTATATACATAAAGTGGGAGCTGGATTTCCATCACCAGCTACTGATTATATTGAGGACGATGTAGATTTGAACCATCATTTGATAAAGAATTCACCAGCAACATTCATAATACGAGCTCAGGGAAAATCAATGAATAAAGTGGGTATATATGATGGTGATTTACTAATAGTAGACAGAAGCATTAATCCTAAAAACCTGTCAACAGTTATAGCAAACGTTAACGAAGAATTAGTAGTAAAAACTATTTTAAAAGAAAAGGGAGAAACATTTTTAACATCAGGATCAGAAAAAGTTTCAGATAGAATTCACTTGTCAAAAGATCAAGAGGTTATTATTTGGGGGGTAGTGACCTATGTCATTCATGAAGTACAACATTAGAAAAAAAAAGATAGCTCTAGTAGACTGTAACTCATTTTACGTATCTTGTGAGAGATTATTTAATCCCAAGATACAAAAAAAAGCTGTAGTTGTATTATCAAATAACGACGGTTGTGTAATATCAAGGTCAAAAGAAGCTAAAGAACTTGGTATCAAAATGGGTGAACCATACTTTAAGGTAAAAGATTTGGTTAAAAAAAATAAAGTGGAAGTGTACTCATCTAATTACGCACTATACGGTGACATTTCTCGCAGAGTTATGAAGGTATTAAAAAGTTTTTCTCCTAAAGTAGAAATTTATTCTATTGACGAAGCTTTCATTGATCTAACTTTTTTAGACGAAAAGGGAATAGAAGATTATGGAAGTGAAATAAGAGCAAGGGTACTTAAGTGGGTAGGTATTCCTACAAGTGTGGGCATATCTTCAACAAAAACATTGAGCAAAGTTGCAAATCATATAGCAAAAAAGGAAAAAGCGGGAGTAATATATTTAAATAAAGATATTGATGAAAAACTAAAAAAATTTCCAATAGAGGATGTTTGGGGTGTTGGAAAACAACTATCTAAATTTTACTATAAAAATAATATCAAAAATGCATACGATTTAAAAAATGTATCTAATACATGGGTAAAAAAAGGCACTAATGTGCTAGGTGCAAAAACTGCAATGGAATTACGAGGAATATCTTGTATAGATCTGCAAATTGATCAAGAAAAAAGAAAAAATTGTTGTGTATCTAGATCTTTCGGGAGAAAGGTAAAAACCTTGGAAGAACTAGAAGAGTCCGTGGTTACTCATTGCTTAAACGCAGCAGAAAAAATTAGAGCAGATAATCAAACAGCAAAAACTATAACAGTTTTTATAAGAACTAGTCCATTTGACAAAAACAGAAAGTATTATTCAAATTCTAAAACAATAGATTTACCAATTTCAACAAGCAATAGCATAGAGTTGATTAAGAATGCGATCAAAGCATTAACTGAAATATACAAATATGGATATTATTATCAAAAAGCTGGAATAATTTTATCTAATTTGAAAAATGCAGATCAAAATGATCAAAATCTTTTGACCCCATTGCTTGAAAACAAATCAAAAGAATTAATGAAAGCAATAGATTATACGAACACAAAATATGGAAGATATGCAATTAGTATAGCTCAAGCAGGTTTAAATAAAGGTTGGAAAATGAGAAGAGAACATTCATCAAAAATCGATACAGCCTCATTTGACTCTTTACCAAAAATAAGTGTATAAATATTGTTTACGGGGTGTCTGAAAGACTGAGATTAAACCCGAAGAACCTGACCGGTAATTCAGTAAGGGAAAATGGATAAAACTTTATTATCAATAGAAGCTTCACTGACAGTAATAGTCTTAATAGGTTTTTTTTTTATACTTTTAGGTTATATAAACTCTAAAAATTCTTTAAAAAACAGTGATTATATTGTCGGAAATCGAGACGAGAGTGCCATATCATTAACATCAAGTTTAACTGCTTCAGCTCTTGGAGCATGGATATTATTCGGACCAGCTTCAGCAGCTACTTGGGGCGGAATAGGAGCAGTTATTGGATATGCACTTGGTACAGCTGCGCCGATGCTTTTTTTATACAATTTTGGTCCTAAAATAAGAAAAGAATTTCCAAAAGGGCTGTCATTAACTGAATTTATTAAAAAAAGATTTGGAACAACTGTCCTTAAAACAAGTTTGTTTTTGATTTTATTCTATTTAATAATATTCTTAATTGCTGAGGTAACAGCAATAGCGTCTTTAATAAATTTTGTATCTGATACACCATTATGGATAACAGCTGGAATAACTTTAATAATTTGTTTGCTTTATATACTTAAGGGTGGTTTTAAACTTTCAGTCATTACAGATAAATATCAATTTAGTTTTATAATGATTATTATTTTATTCTCCATCCTATTGATCTTAAGAGATGTTGATTATTCTAGCTTAAAATTAATTAAAGAAAAATCTTTCATTTTAATTGATAATAAATATTTACCTAATTATACAGCCGGGTTAACTTTTTTTATAGCTGTGTCTGCAACAAATCTTTTTCATCAAGGTAATTGGCAAAGAGTTTTTTCTGCAAAAAATAACAGAACATTAAAATTAAGTTTAATTTTTTCAGCTTGTATAATTTTTTTTATAGTTTTTTGGATGGGGTACACAGGACTTATTTCTTATTCTTTAAATCAAAAAGTTATCCCAGATTTGGCATTTTTTGATTTAATACTTAAAAAGGGAAATAAATTCATTATAGTAGCAATAATAATTTTAGCAATGTCATTAACTTTAAGCACTATCGACACATTAATTAATGCTATTGCAAGTTTAATAATTGTAGATGGAAAACAAATTAATAATCACCTGAAGGGAAAAGAGATTAAGATAAAAACTCATCTAATAATTATACTTATATGTATCCTTGTTTTCATATTAGCTTCTAAAGGTTTTAGTATTCTATATCTATTTTTACTAGCTGATCTTTTATGTTGTGCCGGAGTTTTTACAATTTTTTATGGTTTTTTCAGAAAAAAAATTGATTTTAGATTAGCGTTATTTTCAATATATACAGGTCTTTTGTTAGGTTTATTATTTTTCCCAGCTCAAGATTTTCAAAGCAGTTTGCTAGTTGGTAATCTGATTTCAATAGAGTATTTTAGTAATTTTATAATATCAAATTTGTTATTTACTTCTTTCCTAGTGTCTCTACTAAGTCCTTTTATCATTATACTGATTTATTCTTTTCGTAACTCATTTAGATAAATGATAACTGCAATCCATATAAAAATAAAACTTATCAGCTTTTCCACTTGTAAAGTTTGTTCTAAATAGAAAATGCTAAGAAAAAATTGAGCAGTTGGAGTTAAGAAAAAAATCATACTAGCTGGACCGATGCCTATTAACTTAAATCCCTTTGTGTACATAAATAAAGGAACCAGAGTCATAAATCCCGCAAAGAAAAGATAAAATGACAAATCAGGATTATCTAATCCAAAAACATTATTATTATTAATAACTAGGTTATAAAAAAGAATTATTGCAATTGGAGATATCAATAATGTTTCAAATAGCAATCCTATATCTGAAGATATCTCTATTTTCTTTCTGATTAAACTATACAAACTGAAAGTGATTGCAACTATCAACCCAATCCATGGAATATTTTTAAATTCAATCAATAAATAGATGATAGATACGAAAACTAAAATTATTGCAATAAATTTATTTCTATTAATTTTTTCATTAAGAAATATTTTTCCTAAAAAGACACTAAAAATTGGAAAGATATAATATCCAAATGACGCATCCAGCATGTTATTTACTGATATTGAATATAACCATGTAAACCAATTTGATGAAACTAAAATTCCAGTCAGAAACAACAAAACTATCTTTTCCCATGATTTACATATTATGTAAAATTCAGACCATTTTTTGAAATATGTTGTTGTGATTAATAATAGTAAGGCTGTCCATATAGTTCTATGAATTGTTAATTCAATCGGTGAGGCAAAAGAAACAAATTTAAAATATATAACTCCTATTATTCCCCACCATAAAGATGCACAAATAGTAAAAAATGAGCCCTCAATTATTTTCTTTTTCATTAATGAAATTTGTAATATTAATTATGGAATATATTGAATTATTACTTATAAATATAGCTCTATGATTAAGTGGAAGAGTGGGTGAGCGGTTGAAACCAGTTGGTTGCTAACTAACCGTACGAGTAATATCGTACCGAGAGTTCGAATCTCTCCTCTTCCGCCAAATGCTATCTTGTAAAGCCCTCCATTAACACAGGCTCTTGGTTTATCATAAACTTATAAACATTTACATTTTCTAAAACTCTTTGAACGTAGTTTCTAGTCTCTTTAAACCTAATTAATTCGATCCAATCCACATAACTGAGTTGATTTTTACTTGGGTCACCATTTACTCTTCTCCAAGTTTTCACTCTATTAGGTCCAGCGTTATATGCAGCAATTGCAAAGGGATAAACTCCGTTGTATTCATTAAGCAAAGAGTTAAAGTAATATGTTCCTAATTTGATGTTATATTCAGGGTCACTTGTTAATCTAGAAATGCTGTAAGGTAATTTTGACTGTTTAGCGACTAATTTAGCAGTATACTTCATTAGTTGCATCATTCCTCGAGCACCCGCGTAACTATAAGCCTTTCTATCAAATTCACTTTCTTGTCTAATAATTGCAAGAATTAATTCAGAAGGTGGCATTAATTTTTTATTTATTTCTCGCGGAGTAGTTATAATAGGATAATTATACTTTAACAAAAATCGTTTCTCATAAGAAGCTCTCTTTGAAATTTGGATAGCATAATCGTATCTTTCAACTTCAACTGCAATTTTAGCAGCCAAAGCTTCACTTCCATTCTCTATATCTATAAGTGCCAGATGTTTAATTAAATCTTTTGAGTATTTAGTTTCATCCAGTTCTTTTAGTATTTTTATAATTCTTATCAATTTATTATCCAAAAATTTCTTCTCATATTCTTTAGTATACGAAGTGTTTTCTGCGAGACTAATTTTTGGATCTAAGTCTAATTCAGCTAAACTTAATTGACCATAATAAGTTGTTAAAAATTTTGAGCCCTCTTTAAAGTATTTTTCTGCAACCTGTAATTCGCCTAAAGCCTTATAAGATTTTCCTAGCCAATAAGCTCCGCGAGCCAAACTAATAGGATAACCAACATTTTCATAAAAATTCAGGAAGTGATTTATAGCGTACTCTTGAGAATTTAAAAAAGAATGAGCAATCCAACCAGATAACCACTCAGCCTCTGCGTAATCTGGTCCAGAAGACAAAGAATGTTCACTCGATATTTTATAAGCTGTCTTATATTTTTTTTTATATATTAAAGACCTGACAATACTTTCTCTTTGTTTCCACCATAAATCAGCTCTAACAAGTTCTTCTTCAGATCGATTAGAATTTTCGTATAAAATTTCAAGTGAAGACTCTAATCTACCTCTTCTATTTCTCCATCTTAATCTATCATATTCTAGACCTATATCTTTCTTAAATTGAGGTGGAACTCTAGAAATTGCTTTATCTACACCATAAGAGTTACTCATTAAAATCTGTCTAGCATTATATAAAGCTTTATAATCTTTCGGTAAGTAAACAAGCATTCTTTTTAGATCCCAATATTTTCTTTCCCAAGCTAAATATTTTGCTCGTTTTATGTGATCATCTGTCGAGAGTATCTTTTTAAATTTTCTTTTATAAAAACGTAATTGACTTCTGTTAAGATCAGCATCGGTCCAACCCTCTTTTATTAAACCAGTAGCTTTTTCAATTTGTTTTAATTCAAATAAAGCTTCACCTAATTTAAGTTTTCCTGTACCACTTACTGCCGGATAGCTTTCAAACCAATCAACTACGATCTTAGGAGAAGTATTTTTCAAAAAAATTTTTTGTTCAGCTAAGTATTGTAATCTACCAATACGTGGATAATCCTCATTTTTTTCAATAAAAATTTTGTAATCATTAAAAGTTGCGTTATTTCCTGTTTTAAGCAGGTAAAGCCACTGTACGTAATTTTTAAAATCTTTATCCTTCATTTTTGTAGAGGTTTTATATGCAGTGATCCACTTTTTCTGTTTAATTTGATCAAAAACTGTCTTAGCTCTAGCAAAATCTTTCTGACTTAAAAATTTAGATTTTTTTGCAACAGTTATTTTTCTATAGGTTTGAGGTTTTTTTTTAGGCAAAGGGAAACCAGCCAGTTCAATTACTTTTTTCTCTTTAATGTCCTTTTTAATTTCCTCTTTTTTTACCTTTATTTCTGTTGGTGATTTTTTACTTGTTGAAATTACTGGTTTTTTACTAGGTATTATATTTTTGTTAGTTTCTATGTTTCTTTCAATTTTTTTAAATACCGATGGCTTATTTTTGGGTAAAATTAAACTTTCTTCAGAAACTAAGTTTGAAATAGGTAAAAAAATTAAGAATAAAACTAGACTAATTAATTGAATAAGCATAAATTTAATATTAGCTATCTTATATTGTTTTATGTTTAAAGGATCAATTGTTGCTTTAATAACTCCGTTCAAAAATGACAAATTAGATGAGGAAAACTATGTCAAATTAATAAATCATCATATTAAAAATGGTACAAACGGCATAGTTCCAGCTGGAACAACGGGTGAGTCACCAACTTTATCTCACGAGGAACATAGAAAAGTAATAGAGATTTCAGTAAAAGAATGTAAAAACAAAATCCCAGTTATTGCTGGAACAGGCTCAAACTCAACCGATGAAGCCATTGAATTATCTAAACATGCAGAAAAATCTGGTGCTGATGGCTTATTAATCGTTACACCCTATTATAATAAACCAACTCAAAGAGGGCTTTACCATCATTATAAAAAGATCAATGATAACGTTGGAATACCAATTATAATTTATAATATTCCATCAAGATCTGTAATTGACATGTCCGTTGAAACTATGAGCAAATTATTTGAACTTAAAAATATTATTGGAGTTAAGGATGCCACAGGAGATCTTAATAGAGTTGACTTGCAATTGAAATCTATGGGCAAAGAATTTGTACAGCTAACCGGTGAAGATAACAACGTGTTAGAGTTTAACAAAAGAGGTGGAGTTGGATGTATAAGCGTTACAGCTAATGTCGCAACAAAACTTTGTTCAGATTTTCAAAAAGAGTCATTAAAAGATTCAAATAGCAAACAAGCTGTTGAAATTGATAAAATTTTACAGCCATTACACAAGGCTTTGTTTATTGAAAGCAATCCATCACCGGTAAAATATGCTGCTTCGTTATTAAAGCTTGCACCTGCTTCAGTTAGACTTCCACTGGTAGAAGTTGAGGAGAAAACAAAATTAGAAATAAGCAAAGCACTTAAAGTTGCAAAATTACTTTAATGAAAATTAGTAAATCTTCGGGAAAAAAGATTATTTGTCTTAACAGAAAAGCAGGTTTTAATTATTTTTTTGAGGAAATTTTAGAGGCGGGCATTTCATTGAAAGGGTCTGAAGTAAAATCTCTTCGTGATGGTAAAGGCAGTATAGCGGATTCTTATGCAATAGATAAGATGGGAGAAATTTTTTTGATTAATTCTCACATACCACTTTATAAACAGTCTTCTTATAATAATCATGACCCTAAAAGCGACAGAAAGTTACTACTTAATAAAAAAGAAATTAACAAATTAATTGGTAAAATTAATCAAGATGGTCTTACTATCATTCCAACTAAACTTTATTTCAGTAGAGGCAAAGTTAAAGTTGAAATTGCAATTGCAAAAGGAAAAAAGCTATACGATAAAAGACAAGTAAAAAAGAAAAGACAATGGGATAGAGAAAAAGCTAGAATACTATCGATAAAAAATAAATGATTTATTTAAATATTGGTTCAAATCTACCATTTGAATTAGATAAAAAAATTAAAAATATCGAAAAATCAGTAAATCTTCTTTCTAATTATGTGAATATTAAGAAAATTTCAAAACTTTATCTGACTCCGTCTTACCCAGATAAGTCAAAGCCAAAATTTATAAATTTATGTATAAGCATTGAAACTTCAATTTCGATTAATAGGTTGTTATCTATTTTAAAAAAGATTGAAAAAAAAATGGGAAGAGTTAGGCGCTATAAAAATTCCCCAAGGACATGTGATTTAGATATTATTGATTTTAAGAGGAAGATTATTAATAACAATTCCATTACAGTTCCACATCCACGACTTCACCTGAGAAATTTTGTCTTATATCCCTTAAAAGACATTTCTCCAAACTGGAAACACCCTATTTTAAACAAAAAAATTGACCAATTAATTAATAAGTTGAATTTAAAATCACGTCTAGAGATTACAAGACTTCATAAAAGTGTTATGATAAAAAAATGATAAATAATGTTGATTTAATAAATAAAATAAAATCTTATAATAAATTTTTAAATCCTGAAACACTAACCAAAGCGTATAATTTTGCTCTTAATGCTCATAAAAACCAAAAAAGAGAAGAAGGGGTACCATATATTATTCATCCTATCGCTGTAGCCAATATTTTGACTGAGTTAAAATTGGATAGTGCTACAATAACTACTGGGCTATTACATGATACCATAGAAGATACTAAAGTAACTTATGATAGTGTTAAAAATGAATTTGGAAAAGAAGTTGCCGATTTAGTTGAGGGCGTTACAAAAATTTCTGCTTTAGAAGAAAAGGCTGCAGAAAATTCAAAAGCTGAAAACTTTAGAAAACTTATTCTTGCTACCTCAAAAGACATAAGAGTGCTTCTCGTAAAACTTGCCGATAGATTACATAACATGAGAACGATTGAATTTGTTAAAGAAGAAGAAAAAAAAATTAGAAAAGCAAAAGAAACAATGGAAATATATGCACCGTTAGCAGATAGAATGGGGATGAATAGAATTCGTGATGAATTGGAAGATTTATCATTTGAAGTTTTAAACATCAAGGCAAGAAACTTAATTCAAGATAGACTAAAGTTTATTAAAAATAATAAGGAAGATTCTTTTAAAGAAATATCGTCAAAACTAATTGAAATATTGAATGAAAATGGTATCAAGGCAAAAATTGCTGGAAGAGAAAAAACACCTTTCTCCATATGGAGAAAAATGCAAAATAAAAAAGTTTCTTTAGAGCAATTAACCGACATAGTTGGTTTTAGGATATTATTAGATAGTGTTGATGATTGTTATAAAACTTTAGGCGTATTTCATTCTAGATACTCTGCTATTCCTGGGAAATTTAAAGATTATATTTCTACTCCGAAGATTAATAAGTACAAATCAATCCACACGTCAATAATTGGACCAAACAAACAACGTATCGAAATACAAATTAGAACACATGAAATGCATGAATTTGCAGAGAGAGGAATAGCTTCTCATTGGAAATACAAGTCCTCAGAAAAATTTTCAGATCTTTCCTGGAAGGAATATGATTGGTTACGTGATTTAGTAGAAATTATAGAAACTGGAAATAGTCCTGAACATTATTATGAATTTACAAAATTACAAATGTTTCAAGAAAACGTTTTTTGCTTTACACCCAAAGGAGCAGTAATTAAGCTTCCAAAAGATGCCACTCCAATAGACTTTGCTTATGCAGTACATACAAAAGTTGGAGATACAGCAATAGGGTGTAAAATTAATAAAAAAGAAATGCCACTCCAAACTTCTTTAAAAAATGGAGACATTGTAAATATTATAACTTCATCTAAAGTTTCACCATCCTTACATTGGCTTTCATCATCTAAAACTGGAAAAGCCAGAGCCTCAATACGAAGATATTGGCAAGATAAGATCAAAGACGAGAAATCTAAGAAAGACAAAATTTACAATTCGTCTTTGGTTATTGATTTACCTCATAAACCGGGCGTATTAGGTGAAATTAGTACATTAATTGGTATTAATGGAGGTAATATTGTTAATGTTGAAATGCTTAAAAAAAAATCAGATTTTTTACAATTTTCCTTTGAACTACAAATTAAAGATTTGAAAAACTTTACAAACTTGATAAGTCAAATAAAACAAAAAAATTTAAAATTTAGAATAGTTCGTCATAAGAATAAAAAAAATGCTTTCATACAAAGAATCTTTAGAAATTTTAAAGGCAACTAACGCTTTAAAAGAGGGTCACTTCATTCTGTCATCAGGATTGCATAGTCCGATGTATGTCCAATGTGCTCAATTATTAAGCAAACCGTTTTTAGCTGACAAAATTTGTAAATCCCTATCAGAAAAAATTGAAAAACAATTTAAACAAATAGACTTAATTTTATCTCCTGCTATGGGTGGCATTGTTATTGGCTATGAAGTAGGGAGATTGCTTAAAAAAGAAACTATATTTTCTGAGAGAGTCAATGGACAATTCAAATTAAGGAGAGATTTTCAAATAAAAACTAACCAAAAAGTGCTTATTATTGAAGATGTTATTACAACAGGTAAATCAATTTTAGAGTGTCAAAATCTCGTCGAAAAAAACAATGCAGAAACTATTGGTTATGCATGTTTAATAGATAGATCTAATAATAATTTTTCAACTGATAAAACTGTTATTTCTCAAGTTAAAATTGAAATACCAACTTATGAGAGTAAAAATCTTCCTATTGAATTAAGAGAAATAAAACCGGTAAAACCAGGCAGTAGAGATTTAAAATGAACCTAAAAAAAAAACTTGGCGTAAACATAGATCATGTAGCAACAGTAAGAAATGCAAGAGGTGAAAGATATCCTAGCCCATTAAAAGCTGCTCTTCTTGTACAAGAATCTAAGGCAAACTCTGTAACTATTCACTTAAGAGAAGACAGGCGGCATATAAATGACAATGATTTAAGAAGAATTAAATCAAAATTAAAAATACCACTTAATCTTGAAATAGCCCCCACTAATGAAATGTTAAAGATTGCTTTAAAAAGAAAGCCTCCTTCAATTTGCTTAGTCCCGGAAAAAAGACAGGAGATTACAACAGAAGGAGGGTTAAACTTGGATTTTAATAAAAATAAAATTAAAATGATCGTCTCTAAACTTAAAAAAAATGGATCGAGGGTTAGTCTATTTATTGAACCAAAATTAAATGACATAAAGCTCTCCAAAAATTATTTTGATTCTGATTGTATTGAAATACACACCGGAAAAATATGTAATTTGATTAATCAAAATAAAAATTTTAAAAAGGAATTCTTAAAAATAAAAAAAGCAGCAAAATTTGCTCATGATATAGGCTTAGAAGTTCACGCTGGACATGGATTAACCTATAAATCTGCAAAAATTTTGTCCAAGATAAATCAAATTACTGAATTTAATATTGGTCATTTTCTTATAGGAGAGTCAATATTTTTAGGACTAAAGAATGTAATAAAAAGATTTAAAAGGGCAATTAAATAAATGAGACTTTTTGGATCCGGAGTAGATATTGTTGAGGTTCAAAGAGTTAAAAGACTTATTAATAAAGGTAATGTGTACAAAAAAAGAGTCTTTTCAAAAGGGGAAATTAAATATTGTGATAATAAAAAAAATAGCTTCAACTTCTTTGCTAAAAGATTTGCTGCAAAAGAGGCTTTCTCGAAATCATTAGGCACAGGTTTTTCAAAAGGTTTGAAATTTAATGAGATAGAGGTTTATAATAACAAACTTGGAAAGCCTCAAATAAGAATTTTAGGGAATAGTCAAAAAATAGTTAATCGCATTATTAAGGGTAGCTATAGAATTTTACTCTCTCTGTCTGATGAGACAAAATGTGTTATCGCTTTTGTAATAATTGAAAAAAATGAAAAAAATTAAAAATATTATCTTGGATAACTTTAAGACCTTATTTTATGCTTTATTAATAGCAATAATTATTAGATCACTTTTAATTCAGCCGTTTTATATTCCTTCATCGTCAATGGAGCCGACATTACTTGTGGGCGATAGAATTTTTGTAACAAAATATACCTATGGTTACAGCAGACATTCTTTTCCATTTAGTCCTCCAGTTTTAAAAAATAGAATCTTTTTTAAGGAACCCTCTAGAGGAGATTTGGTAGTATTTAAGACTCCAGCAGATAATAGAACAGACTATATAAAAAGGTTGATTGGTTTGCCAGGTGATGAAGTTTATTTTAAAAATGGAGAGATTTTTATAAATGAAAAAAAAATATTTAGGAGACCAACTAAAGTGGATTACGAGGTAAGGTGTGGAGCATATAAATTTAAAGTTCAAACATATGAAGAAACTTTAGATAATAATTTAAAATATTTTACAGCCTATAATGCTGATGGAACATTTTTAAATTCTGATAAATATATTGTTCCAAAAAAACATTATTTTTTGCTTGGAGATAATAGGGATTGTTCGAAAGACAGTAGATTTATAAACAGTGTAGGGTTTGTAAATGAAAAAAATTTAGTTGGAAAAGCTCGAATTATTTTTTTTTCAAATGACACACTAAAAAATAGCGTATTCAAATTGTGGAATTGGGGAGATAGTTTCAGATTTGAACGAATTATGAAAATTATTAAATAATGAGTTTTAAAAAATTAGAAAAAGAAATTAATTATAGTTTTAAAGACAGCGATCTTTTAAAACAAAGCTTAACACATAAAAGCTTTGATGACATAACCAATAATGAGAATTTAGAATTTTTAGGGGATAGGGTATTGGGTTTAATTATAGCAAAAAAACTTATTGAAATATTCCCAAATGAAAAAGAAGGAATCATAGACAAAAAATTTGCTAATCTTGTTAGCAAAAAAACTTGTAGTGAAATAGGAAGAAAGATGAGTCTAAAAAAATTTATGTTTTTAGGAAATAGCTATAAAAAAATAAAAGCTTCAGACGACAAGATATTAGGTGATTGTTTAGAAGCTTTAATAGGCGCAATATATCTAGATTCAAATATTGAAAAAACAGGAAATTTTATCTTATCATTTTGGAGCGAACACCTTAAAAAATCAGATTTCACTTTTATTGACGCTAAAACAAGACTTCAAGAGTATAGTTTAAAAAAATTTAAAGAGTTGCCAAAGTATGAAACAAAAAACCAAAAGGGATCACATCATGATCCCATATTTAAAATTGAAGTAAAAATTCGTAATTCAAAAAGCTTTAGTGGAGAAGGGAACTCCAAAAAAAAAGCTCAACAGAATGCAGCAATGAAACTTTTACGGTTTTTAAATATATGAAATGGGAAAATGAAGGCTACTTATTATCTAAAATCAAATTTAGAGAAAATGCGAATATTATCAATGTTTTTACTAAAAATTATGGAAAAACTAATGGTATTGTTTATGGGGGCAATTCAAGAAAAATTAGAAACTATCTTCAAGTAGGTAACAAAATTTTTTCTGTTTATAATTCAAAAAGTGATAATAAAATCGGTTATTTTCAGACTGAATTAATTGAACCTATTTCAGCAAAATTTTTTAATGATAAATTTAGGGCCTCTGCAATACTTTCGACAACATCTATATTGAATAGTTTGTTGCCTGAAGGACAGTCTAATTTAAGAATTTATAATTCTTATGAGAAATTTATACAAAATATTGAAAAGGATAACTGGACAATTTTTATGATTTATTGGGAACTTGATTTAATCAAAGAATTAGGTTTTGGGGTTGAACTTAAGAGGGATACTAATGATAATTTTAAGGAAAATGAGTTAATTGATACAACCATTGATCAAATTAAATATAAAATTCCTTTTTTTTATTACAAAATAAGATGCCAAAAAATATAGATAAAAATGTTATAAAAAGCTCTCTATCTTTTACTCGAAACCTTTTATTAAATAAGTTTTTTTTGCCCAATAATCTTTTTTTTCCGAAGACTAGAGTTTTATTGGAAAATTATTTTAATGATTAATTTTTTTGAGCTTTTCTAAAATTTCTAAAGCGAAATAAGTTACAATAGCAGATGAGCCAGCCCTTTTTAGTGACATTAAACTTTCAAAGATACTTTCATCACTTAAAATACCTTTTAAAATAGAATTTTTAATCATCGAATATTCACCTGATACTTGATAAGAAAAAACAGGTATTCTATATTTATTCTTAATTTCTCTTATAATATCTAAATAAGGCATACCAGGTTTTACCATTACAAAATCAGCTCCTTCTTTTATATCAAGCGCAACTTCTCTGATAGCTTCATTGGAATTTCTAAAATCCATTTGATATGTTTTTTTGTCACCTTTTAATTTATTTTTTGATCCGACTGCGTCTCTAAAGGGTCCATAAAAATTTGAGGCATATTTAACCGCGTAAGATAAAATTTTCGTATTTTTTAAATTATTTCTATCCAATATTTTTCTAATTTCACCAACCCTACCATCCATCATATCTGACGGTGCAATAACATCACAACCCAATGAAGCTTGTAAGAGAGCTTGCTGTTTAAGTACTTTTAAAGTTTTGTCATTATCAACATCCTTACCATTTAAAATTCCATCATGACCATGTGAAGTATAAGGATCTAAAGCCACGTCACACATTATTCCAATGTTACTAAATTTTTTTTTTATTTTTTTTATACCTTTGCAAACTAAGTTATTTTCATTCAAGGCTTCTTTGCCAAAACGATCTTTTTTTTCTGATGATGTTTCTGGAAACAAAGCGATCATTGGTATTTTATTTTTTATTGTTTTTTCTAAAATCAAATCTAATTTATCCAACGAGTATCTGTTGACACCAGGCATTGACTTAATTTTTTCGACCTTATTTTTTCCTTCTTTTAAAAATATAGGTAGAATTAAATCATTAGCGGAAAGGTTGTTTTCTGAAACGAGTCGCCTAATCCAGTCAGAATTGCGAACTCTTCTCAATCTAGTAGTTGGAAATTTACCTAATATCTTCATTTTATTTAATAATCTGTTTTTTGTGCGACAAATATTATATTATAACTTATAAGTAAAATATCTTATTAATTAATTATGCATTCAACTATGTTTGAAGATTTTTATCAAGTTCCAGATCTCAAATTCGACATCAAAAAAATGAGAGCAGATCTTGATCTTGTGCTAAAAAGTTCAAAATATCAAACCTTAGGTATTACTAATTTCGCCGCAATACCGATGAACAAAGTCCCCGGAGACGATAACTCAATAAAAGGACACAACGTAAGAGGTGTATATTGGACCAAACCAGATGAGTCTGGAAAAGAAGTTATGAGAGATAAACCAATAGATGAGTCAAAATACACAGAGTTGGTTGACGATTTTAAAAATACATATTTTGAAGAAGTTTACAAAACTTTAAAATCAAAATTTAAATTGGGCAGAGTTAGAATATTGTTAAAGGAACCTCGATCTACTTTAAGTTGGCATAAAGATCCTGAACCAAGATTACACGTGCCAATCATAACTAATCCAGGTTGCAAAATGGTGATCGAGGATGTGGCTAAACATATGCCAGCTGACGGTAAAGTTTGGATCACTAATAACACAAGATACCATAATTTTTTTAATGGTGGAGAGCAAAATAGAATTCATCTTGTAGCCTGTGTATTAGAAGACAGATTTAATTAATTTGAAATCTCTATTCAAAAAAATTTGTATATCATCTGATCATGCAGGATTTCAAACCAAAGAATACATGAAAAATCTTCTAATAGAAAAAAATATACCAATTATTGATTTAGGACCTTTTCAAGACAGTTCTGTTGATTATCCTGACTATGCAAAAAAAGTAGCTAGAAGAGTAAAGCTAAAAAAAAGTGACGTTGGTATACTTGTCTGTGGCTCGGGTACCGGTATGGCTATTTCAGCAAACAAAATCAAAGGTATAAGAGCAGCGGTCTGTTACAATAGCAAATCTACTCAATTGTGTAGACAGCATAATAATGCTAATATAATTTGTATAGGATCTAGATTGACTAAAAAAAAAGAAATAGGTAAAATTTTAAAAGTTTTTCTTGAGACAAAATTTGATGGTGGAAGACATCTTAGGAGGATTAAAAAAATATAATAATGTCAACAATAAAAAAAATTGACTCTTACTTAAATAATTTCTTTGAACTTTCATTGAAAAATTCAGACAAAGATTTATTTGAGTCATTAACTAAAGAATATGTCAGACAACAAAATCACATAGAGCTGATTGCTTCAGAAAATATTGTTTCACGGGCTGTACTAGAAGCACAAGGATCGGTCTTGACTAATAAATATGCCGAGGGTTATCCTGGCAAAAGATATTACGGTGGCTGTGAACACGTGGATGTAGCTGAAAACTTAGCGATAGAAAGAGCAAAAAAATTATTTAATTGTAAATTTGCTAATGTGCAGCCTCACTCAGGAGCACAAGCAAACGCAGCAGTTTATTTAGCTTTAGTTAAACCTGGGGACACTACATTAGCTATGAGTTTAAATTCAGGTGGCCATTTAACTCACGGCGCAAAACCAGCTATGTCAGGAAAGTGGTTTAATGCGGTTCATTACGATGTAAATAAAGACACAGGATATATTGATTACGATAGTGTGGAGGAACTAGCGATTAAAAATAAGCCGAAGCTAATAATTGCTGGAGGAAGTGCTTACTCAAGAATTATAGATTTCAAAAAATTTAGATCAATAGCCGATAAAGTTAAAGCATATTTTTTAGTTGACATGGCACACTTTTCTGGACTTGTTGCTGGAGGTCAATATCCTAACCCAGTAGATTATGCTGATGTTGTAACATCAACAACGCATAAAGTTCTACGAGGACCAAGAGGGGGAATTATTTTATCTAATAAAGATGAACTTTTTAAAAAATTTAACAGCAGTGTTTTTCCAGGCTCTCAAGGCGGTCCGCTAATGCATGTCATAGCTGCAAAGGCAGTTTGTTTTAATGAAGCACTAAAAAATAGTTTCAAAGACTATACTAAACAAGTTATTTCAAACGCAAAAAGTCTGTCTAATAGATTAATTGAAAACAATTTTAAGATTTTTTCAGGTGGCACTGACACTCATTTAGTTTTAGTTGATTTAAGACCATATGGAGTTAAGGGAAATTTAGCTGAACAAAGTTTAGGAAAAGCAAACATAACTTGTAATAAAAATGGAATTCCTTTTGATACAGAAAGTCCTATGGTAACCTCAGGTATAAGGTTAGGTACTCCAGCGGCCACAACAAGAGGTTTCAGTGAAAAAGAATTTAAGCTTGTTGCGGATCTAATCACTAAAGTAATTAAAGGATTGGCTAAAAATCCAAGCAATAACTCAAAGATCGAAGAGGAAGTAAAAAAAGAGGTGATTGATCTTTGTGCGTCTTTCCCTATATATAGTATAAAATAAATTTTTATTAACTATGCTTTGTCCATTTTGTAGAGAAAAAGATACGTCAGTGGTTGACTCTAGGCCAACTGAGGATGGAACTGCCATTAGACGTAGAAGATATTGTACTTGTCACGGTGGAATGAGATTTACAACTTTTGAACGGGTTCAGATAAGAGAACTTACAGTAATCAAAAAAAATGGAAGACGCGCTCCCTTTGATAGAGAAAAACTTGCTAAATCTTTTTTTACAGCTTTAAAAAAGAGACCCATAGATCAAGATACAATAGAAAAAGTTGTTTCAAGAGTGACCCGGGAGCTAGAAGAACAAGGCCAAGCGGAAATTCAATCTAACGTTATTGGAAAAAAAGTTATGGATACACTAAAAGAGCTAGATAAAATTGCATATATTAGATACGCCTCAGTTTACACAAATTTTAAAGAAGTCGGCGAGTTTGGTGAATACATCGAGGAGTTAGATGGTAAATCTAACAAATAGATACTTAGATCTAGCTTTTGAGAAAGCAAAAATTAATCTAGGGTCAACAAAAAGCAACCCATCAGTAGGCTGTGTTGTTGAAAAAGATGGATCAGTAATCTCAAGTGGTTATACATCGATTGGAGGTAGACCCCATGCTGAATTTAACGCATTAAATAAGAAAGTAAATTTTAAAAATGCAAACTTATATGTCTCTCTTGAACCTTGTTCACATTTTGGCAAAACTCCTCCTTGTGTTGGATTAATAATAAAAAAAAAAATAAAAAAAGTTTTTTTTCCTAAACAAGATCCCAACTTAATAACTAGTGGCAAATCTTTCAAGATTTTAAAAAGAAATGGAATAAAGGTTAAATCAAATTTAAAGGTAAATAGGTTTAATAATTTTTATAGAAGTTACATTATAAATATTAAGAAAAATTCTCCACTTATAGATGCCAAAATAGCAATTTCCAAAGACCTTTTTACAAAAAATACCACCACTAAATTGATTACTAATAAAAATTCTAGAAATGTGGGTAATTATTTAAGATCAGAATATGATGCACTAATAACAACTTATAAAACAATTAATGATGATAATCCCTCTTTTGATTGTAGAATCGATGGTTTGAGGCATAAATCTCCAGACCTCATAATTATAGATAGAAATCTAAAGATTAAAAAAAAATTAAAAATTTTTGAAAAAAAACTAAAAAGAAAAATTTTTTTAATAACATCATCAAATAACCAAAAAAAAATCAAGTTTCTTAAGTCCAAAAAAATTAACGTTATATATTTTAAAAAATTAGAAGCGAAAGAAGATTTTCAAGGACTTTTCATTTTTCTTAAAAAAAAGGGTCATTCAAGAATCTTTGTAGAAAGTGGTGTTAAGTTTCTTAGTTTTTTAATTATGAATAATTTTATACATAATATTTATGTTTTTGTTTCAAAAAATCAAATAAAAAAAAAAGGAAAAAAATCAATTAAAGGCAATATAAGAAAAAGATTAAAACTTAATAGGATGGTACATATAAATCTTGATGGTGATAAACTTTTTAAAGAGAGATTGCTATAAATGTTTAGCGGCATAATATATAATCAAGGAATAGTTAAATCTATTCGTAGAAGCAAAAGATACTCAAAAGGTAGTCTCGTATTGGAAGTATCATCAAAAGTGAAATTTAAAAAATCAGATGTGGGCGAGTCAGTTTGTTGTAATGGAGTATGTTTAACTTTAATAAGAATAAAAAGAAAAACATTTCTTTTTTATTTATCAAAAGAAACTTTAAGAAGGTCAGTTTTCAAATTTGTAAAAATTGGTATGAAAATTAATATAGAAAAATCTTTGCTATATGGGCAAAAGGTTTCCGGTCATTATGTACAAGGTCATGTTGATACCACAGCAAAAATTAAATTTATAAAAATTATAGATAAATTTTGGATAATAGATTTTACGATCCCAAAACAATTTATGAAAAATATTGTAGAGAAAGCATCAATCTCTATTAATGGAGTTTCACTAACTATCTCCAAAATTACAAAAACTGGTTTCCAGGTAACAGTAATTCCACACACGCTAAAATTAACAAATTTGATTAAACTTAAAAAAGGATCGTTGGTGAATGTGGAGTTTGATATTTTTAGTAAATACTTACTTAGAATTTAAAAATGAAAAAAAAAAAATCATTATCGTCTATAAAAGAAATAATTAATGATGCTAAAAAAGGTAAAATTTTTATTCTAGTCGACGATAAGAATAGAGAAAACGAGGGAGATCTTGTAATACCTGCATCAAAGTGTTCATCCAAAAAAATTAATTTCATGGCGAAACACGGAAGAGGTCTTATTTGTTTAGCGCTTACGCAAAAAAGAGTAAAAAAATTATCACTCCCATTGATGTCATCTATTAATAAATCAAGAACCCAAACTGCATTTACAGTTTCGATTGAGGCAAAGAAAGGAATTTCCACAGGTATATCAACAAAAGATAGAGCAAAAACTATCAAAGTTGCAATTAACAAAAGTTCGACCAAAAAAGATATTGTTTCTCCAGGACATATTTTTCCATTAGTTGCGAAGCCCGGAGGTGTTCTTGAAAGAGCCGGTCATACTGAAGCATCCGTTGATATTTCAAAACTCGCTAGATTAAATCCTAGTTCAGTTATATGCGAGGTAATGAATGAAGATGGGACAATGGCTAGATATCAAAATCTAATTCAATTTGCAAAAAAACATAAACTTAAAATCGCTAAAATTGAAGATCTTATTTCCTATAGATTAAAAAACGAAAAATTAATTAAACTTATTTCAAATAAAAAAATAAATATCTCCAAATTTGGGCATTTTGATTTAAAAACTTTTAGAAATAAATTAGATGGCTCTGAACATTTTGTAATCACTAAAGGGAAATTCAATAAAAGCAAACCTGCCCGTGTAAGAGTTATATCAACAAATTTATTAAATAGTGTATTTAATCTTAATAAAAACATTTATAAAAGTTCTTTAAAATATCTATCCTCATTTAATAATTTTGCTTTAATTTTAATCAAAAATTCTAATTTAGATTTTGATTCTTCAAAAAATATTAAGATTTTGAGATATTATGGTGTAGGTGCTCAAATTATTAAAGAATTAAATATAAAGAGAATGATATTAGTATCTAGATCAAAAAAACGTATTATTGCTTTAAAAGGATATGGTATTAAGATTGTTAAACAGGAGATTATAAAATAATGGGCAAAAAGCTTTGTATAGTTCAATCTAAATATAATGATCAAATCACAGGCGCAATATTAAAAAATGCCTTAATTTATCTTAAAAGAGAAAAATTTATTACAGTTAAAATTGTTAAAGTAGAGGGTTCTTTTGAAATACCGGTAATGATTTCAAGAAATATTAAAAATTTTGATGCTTTCATCGCCATTGGATGCATTATTAAAGGTCAAACCTTAAATTTTAATTTAATTTCAACCGCAATAACAAATGGTATAATGAATTTATCAATTAATGAAAAAAAACCTATTGGTAATGCAATTCTAACTTGCTTTAATAAATCACAAGCAAAAAAGAGATTAAACAAAGGATCTGAAGCAGCTAAAGCTGTCATTCAAATATTGAAAAATGCTTAAACAAAATAAAAAAACTACTAGCCCAAGAGTTAAAGTTATACAGAAAATTTACGGTTCACTAATGAATCCAGATGAAGAAATCTTTTACCCAAAAAGCCAATTCAAGAAGTTTATTAAAGATGTTACAGAAGGCACGCTAGAGCGCAAAGAGTTTATTGAAGAAACTGTTACCAAGTACTTAAATAATGACCTCAATCTAAATAAAACTGATAAATTATTAAAAATCATCATATTTGCCGCTGTTTTTGAACTACTTTATAAACATAATACGCCAGTTAAAGTAATTATAAGTGAGTATTTAAAAACATCTGAATTTTTTCTTGAACAGTCTCAAATTAATTATCTAAACGCTATCTTAGATAAGATATCAAAACACTTAAGAAAGGATTAAATTTAAGCTTGCCTTTTATACTTTTATTTGGCATTTATCTGATTTTAAATGAATAATACTTTAGAGATTTTATACTTAATTATTTTTACTGGTATTTTGGCAGTAGCTTATAGTTATTTATTATCAGGACAAATTTTAAAATCTAGTGCTGGTAATGACAAAATGAAAGAAATTGCGAGCGCGATTCAAATCGGAGCCAAAGCATACTTAAATCGACAATACAAAACTATAGCAGCAGTTGGTTTTATAGTATTAATTATTGTAAGTTATTTTTTCAGCCTATTAGTTGGTCTTGGTTATTTTATTGGCGCTTTACTGTCAGGTTTAGCAGGATACATAGGAATGTTGATTTCGGTTGAGGCTAATGTTCGAACCGCTGAAGCATCTCGTAAAAGCTTACAGGATGGTTTATCTATAGCTTTTAAATCTGGTGCGATTACAGGTTTGCTGGTAGCTGGTTTAGCCTTATTGTCTATATCCTTGTATTATGTTGTTCTTATAAATCTTAATGTTGAGAAACGAGAAATTATAAATGCTCTTGTTGCTTTAGGTTTTGGCGCATCATTAATATCGATTTTTGCAAGACTCGGTGGTGGTATCTTCACTAAAGGAGCTGATGTTGGAGCAGATCTTGTAGGAAAAGTTGAGGCAGGCATTCCGGAGGATGATCCGCGTAATCCTGCTGTGATAGCCGATAATGTTGGTGACAATGTAGGAGATTGCGCTGGCATGGCCGCTGACTTATTTGAAACATATGCTGTAACAATAGTAGCTACAATGGTTTTGTCTTCAATTTTCTTTCCAGATAATTCTAATATGATGATCTATCCATTAGCAATAGGTGGTTCATGTATTATTACTTCTATAATTGGAACCTGGTTTGTTAGATTGGGTAAAAGCAAAAATATTATGGGAGCTTTATATAAAGGTTTTATAGCAACAGCAGTTTTATCGTTACTGATCCTGTATCCTATAACACAAACAACAATTGGTCTCGATAAAACTTATGAGATTAATAATTTGAAATTTAATGGATTGGACTTATATGTTTGTGCGGTTTCAGGTTTAGTTATTACCGGGTTAATTATTTGGATTACTGAATATTATACTGGAACTGATTTTAGACCAGTTAAAAGCGTGGCAAAATCCTCTACCACAGGTCATGGAACTAATGTTATTCAAGGTTTGGCTATTTCGATGGAGGCTACTGCTGTGCCAGCAATTATTATAGTTATAGGAATTTTATTTACGAATAGTTTAGCAGGGCTTTACGGTATTGCTATTGCGGTTACGTCCATGCTTGCATTGACTGGAATGGTAGTAGCTTTAGACGCTTATGGTCCAGTTACAGATAATGCTGGTGGTATTGCTGAAATGTCAAAATTACCAAAAAGTGTTAGAAAGACGACTGATGCGCTAGACGCAGTAGGAAACACAACTAAAGCAGTAACAAAAGGTTACGCAATCGGATCTGCAGGACTTGGTGCTTTAGTTTTATTCGCAGCTTATACCGAGGATATTAAATTTTACTCAAACGATAGCACATCTTCATTAAATGGTTTAGTTGTAAGTTTTGATCTATCAAATCCTTACGTAGTAATAGGACTGTTAATAGGAGGTTTGCTTCCATATCTTTTTGGATCTATGGGCATGCAGGCTGTTGGTAGAGCAGGCGGAGCTGTTGTTATCGAGGTTAGAAGACAATTTAAAAAGATTCCAGGCATTATGAAGGGTAAAAGAAAACCTGACTACGGAAGATTAGTAGACTTATTAACCAAAGCAGCAATAAAAGAAATGATAATACCGTCAATGCTACCAGTGTTATCTCCAATCATTTTATATTTAATAATTTTATACATCGGTGGAAAAGTTGCGGCCTTATCTGCGCTTGGCGCAATGTTATTGGGTGTAATTGTTACAGGATTATTTGTGGCAATATCTATGACAGCGGGTGGAGGAGCTTGGGATAATGCTAAAAAATATATAGAAGACGGAAATTTTGGAGGAAAAGGATCTGAGGCACATAAAGCAGCTGTTACTGGAGATACAGTTGGAGACCCATACAAAGATACCGCCGGACCAGCTGTGAATCCCATGATTAAAATTACTAATATTGTTGCGTTATTGTTGCTATCTGTTATAGCTCACTAAAATTTTCTCTTACCATACATTTTTTGCCTAATGCTACCGAGAAATTTATTTACAAAACTTTTCTTGATTTTGACATTTTCAGTATTTTTTTTAGTAAATTTTAAATTTTTCATATCATTTTTAGTTTTTATATCTTTTTGTTTTAAAATACCCGAATTACTAAATTCCAAAACTAAAACGTTATTATTTTTTAATGTGTTTTGACCCAACTTATGTAACTTTCCTTTTTGAAGCGTCCTTTCAAAATAATACCATGTATTTCTATCATTTATTGATTTCGCATGCGGATAACCAAGTAATTTCCTAGTATCGTTTAAATTTGTTTCATTTATCTTTAATATATTATAACGATTTTCCAGATAATTAATCCCATGTGTATTTGTTGTTCTTTTAATCTGGCAATTTTGTAGTAATAATACGGATATTAATGTAATAAAAAATAATTTGATATGTTCAGTTTTTATCATAAAAATTTTAATCAACTTTACACTAGATTAGTAAAATTATCACGACAAAATTATTTTTACGAAAAAATACAGTTGAAAGATAGATTAGAAACACGGATTATCCTTATATTCGTTCATTTATCAATAATACTTATTTTACTTAAAAATAATTCAAATGATAAGAAATATGGACAAAAAATTTTTGATAATATATTTCAAAATATTGAATATCACTTTAGAGAACTCGGACATGGCGATGTTTCTGTTAATACAAAAATGAAAAACCTAAATAGAATATTCTACGATATATTGTTAAAAATCAATGTATCTAAAAATAATCAATTTAAGACCAATCAGGCTATTTTAGATAAATATTTTAAAGAACACTCAGATCTACAACTTAACTCAAAAGAAATGTGTAATTACGTCGATTCTTTCTATAATTTTTGCTTTGATTTGAACTCTAAAGATATTATAAGTGGCAATATAAACTTTAATTATTAATTATGGCAGTACCCAAACGAAAAACTACAGTTTCAAAAAGAAATAAAAGAAGGTCACATCACAGACTTCCTAACAATAACGTTGTAGAAGATAAAAAAAGTGGTGAATATAAATTATCACATCATATCGATTTAAAGTCAGGTTTTTACAACGGAAAAAAAATTCTAGATATATAATAATATGTCAAATAAAATTGTTACTATTGCAATAGATGCAATGGGAGGTGAAAATTCTCCAACAAAAACTATTCGCGGACTTGGTTTATTTTTAGAAAAAAATACGAAAAATAATGATTACTTTTTTAATGTATATGGTGACAAAGCCAAAATTGATGATCAATTAAAAAAAAACAATATTAATACAAATAATATAAAGATACATCATACAGACAGTATTGTATCTGATGAGGAGTCCCCGCTCACAGCAGTGAAAAATTCAAAAAATAGTAGTATGTGGCACTCTATAAATTCACAAATCATACATGGATCAGATATATCGATTTCAGCAGGTAACACTGGTGTTTTATTTGTTATATCAAGAATGATACTAAAAACCATGAAACAAATTAACAAACCCGCACTAGCCGGACTTTGGCCTAATAAGAAAGGAACGAACGTAGTTCTGGATTTGGGTGCAAATATAGAATGTGATGAAAATAATTTAGTTGATTTTGCTGAAATGGGTTCAGCTTTATTTAAATCATTATTTCCTAAAGAAAAGCCAAAAGTTTCTTTGCTTAATATAGGATCTGAAGAAATTAAAGGCACAGACGTAATTAAAAAAACTCATACTTTATTAAGAGAAATAAGTTCGAAGGGAGATTTTGAATTTACTGGTTATATAGAAGGAAATAAAATTCCAGAGGGAAATTCTAATGTAATTGTTACTGATGGATTTACTGGAAATATCGCCCTAAAGACTGCAGAAGGGACAGCAAAATTTTTAACAGATACTCTAAAAGAAATAATAAATGAAAACTTGTTGTCCAAATTTCTTATTTCTTTCTCTTACTCGAGTTTAAAAAAATTCAAATTAAAACTAGATCCACGAAAATTTAATGGTGCAATTTTTTTAGGTTTGAACGGACCAGTTGTTAAAAGTCATGGATCAACAGATGAATTGGGATTTTATCATGCAATAGATTTATGTTATAAAATAATTAAGGGAAATTTAATGCATGAAATTAAAGTAAATCTAAGTCATCTCGATGAAAAATAATCTTACAAAAAAAGAAATATCAGAATTTATTTTTTTGAAATTTGGTATTTCATATTCGTTTTCAAAAGAATTTTTGGATAATTATATTCAAATTATTATAGACATATTAAATAGGGAAAAAAAATTAAACCTAAAAAATTTTGGATCATTCAAGATTATTGAAAAAAAAGCTAGAATTGGAAGAAACCCAAAAAATAAAGAGGAGTATGAAATTTCAGCAAGAAAATCTATTATATTCAAAACTTCTGAAAAATTAAAAAAAGAGATTAATAGTGATCAATTTGACTAATCTAAATAAGCAAAAATTAATAAATATCTCACAATTAGCGAAAGAAATAGGCCTAATCGACAAAAAAGGTAAACCTTTAAATTACATAATTAGATTTTGGGAGACAAAATTTGTAAATCTGAAACCTATCATTTTAACAGGTGGTAGAAGATATTATTCTAAGAAATTAATAAATAGATATAAATTTGTCAGATATCTCTTAAAAGAAAAAGGCATAACGATAAATGGTGCTAAAATGATTCTAAAAAAAAATCTTAATTCGCTTGACGATAAGCATACATCCATTATAAAAAATGACTACATTAGAAAAGTTTTAAAAGAGAGATCTAATGTATTATTAAGTAAAATTAAAAAAATTAAAAATGGCTAAAAAAACTCATATCAAAGTTAGAATGGTCCCTGAAAGCAAACCAGATAGCTCTTTTATCTATTATGCAAAAAAACCAACAAAAGGTGAAAAAGCTAAAAATAAACTTAAATTAAAAAAATATAATCCTAATTCTAGAAAGCATGAATTTTTTGTTGAAAAAAAATTGCCACCTCATAGTAAATAATCATTTTTTTTTAAAATTTCTAAATTCGTATTCAATATAAGCACTTATCATTGCTGACCATATTTTTTTTGTTATTCTTGGATCAATATTTTTATTTAAAGATTTTGTTCTAATTCCTTTAAGGATTTGATTTATCCTTTTTTTATCTACAATGTCCTTTTTAAATTTTTTATTTTTTAAAACTTCATTTACCAATAAAGTTCTTCTTTTAATAAGGCCCAAAAACTTTATATCTAATTTATCTAGTTTTTTTCTTATTTTATTTAAATTTTTTTTGTGCATAGCGACATAAAATATTTATGATTTTTGTTGTTTAAATATTATATTATAACAATGATTTTAAACAGAATAAAACCAATTAATCTTTTTAATTTTTGGCTATCAACTTCAATTTTGTTAGTTGTTATAATGGTCATTGTTGGCGGGCTAACAAGACTTACTGACTCTGGCCTATCTATTACAGAATGGGAGGTTTTTACTGGTATTTTACCTCCGCTAAATTCTGAACAATGGGAGATCTATTTTGAAAAATATAAAACTATACCTCAATTTTATCTTTTAAATACTCAAATGAGTTTAGATGAGTTCAAAATTATTTTTTATTGGGAATATTTTCATAGATTACTTGGCAGAGTAATTGGTGTGTTTTTTATAGTTCCATTATTATATTTTTCTTATAAAAAAACTGTAAATAGTCGTTTAACAACAAATCTATACATAATTTTTATTTTAATTTGCGCGCAGGGAGTTATGGGTTGGTATATGGTCCAAAGCGGTTTAGTGAGCGACACAACAGTAAGTCATTACCGTTTGTCAGCGCATTTATTATTAGCTTTTACAATAATATCATTTATGTTTTGGATTTTTTTAAACACCTATAACAGAACAGATAAAAGATTTATTAAATTCAAAAAAGAGACTTTATTTATTGATTTTTATTTATTAATAATAATTTCACAAATTTTTTTAGGAGCATTGGTGTCAGGATTAGATGCTGGTAGAATATATCAGACTTGGCCACTAATGAATCAATCTTTTTTCCCAGACGATTTGCAATTTAATTTTTTTGCAATATTTGATTTTGATGATCATAGCGCTGTACAATTTCTTCATCGTTCTTCAGCGTATTTTATTTTATTGTATACCTTGTTCATTGCTTACAAAATTTCAAGTCATTATAGAAAATATTTACAAGATTTTTATATTGTTGTTTTTTTAATTTCTATTCAAGTTTTATTAGGTATTTTTACCTTGACTAGTGGATTAAATACTTACTTAGCTTCAGCACATCAAATCACAGGTTTGCTATTATTTTTTAGCGTAATTTATTTACGTTTTAAAATAACCTAATTATTAATGCTTATAAAATGCCATATTTTTAAATGATTTGAATTGACTTTATAATGTATAGTTTGTATTTATCCCAATATTAAAATGACCCCATTTACAAAAAAAAAAGAAATTAAAAATGACTGGTATCACATCAACGCTGAGAACGTTGTTGTTGGAAGACTTGCTTCATTTATATCTTTAGTTTTAAGAGGAAAAAATAAATCTACATTTAATAATCAGATAGATAATGGTGATTTTATTGTTGTAACAAATGCGGATAAAATTAGATTTACTGGAAAAAAAGAGACACAGAAAAATTACTATAGACACACAAATCACCCTGGTGGTTTAAAGATAACTACTCCGGAAAAATTTACTCAAAAAAATAACAGAGGTGACTTACTCAAACTTGCTGTGAAAAGAATGTTACCCGGTGGACCTTTGGCAAAAAAACAACTTACAAAATTAAAGATTTATAACGGTGATAAACATCCTCACGAGATGCAAAATCCTAAATCTATAGACTTTATCAAATTGAATAGAAAAAATATTACAAAATCATAATGGAAAATGTTTCATCTTCAAATAAATTAAAACTTGATTTCAAAGAAAGTAAATATGCAACAGGCAGAAGGAAAAGTTCAGTAGCTAAAGTTTGGGTAAAAAAAGGCTCAGGAAATATTTTTGTAAACGGAAAAAAAATGAACGAATATTTCAAGAGGCCCGTTCATCAAATCATTGTTACAAGACCTTTGGAAATATCAAAAGTCTCATCTTCTTTTGATGTTAAGTGTGATGTTAAAGGCGGAGGTTTGTCTGGTCAAGCAGGGGCAATAATTTTGGGTATATCAAGGGCTCTTATAAGTCATGACATGTCACTTAAAAAAAGTTTAAAAAAAGACAAACTAACCACTAGAGACTCAAGAAGTGTTGAAAGAAAGAAATACGGTCACAGAAAAGCACGAAGAAGCTTTCAATTTTCAAAAAGATAAATCAATTAATTTTAAAATTTTAACCTTAAATGATATAATTTACTTATGTCTAAAGTTATAACAAAAATTGCGATAGCTGGAGCAACAGGATATGTTGGTTTAGATTTAGTTTATTTATTAACTAAGCACCCGAATATAAAAATAAGTTATTTATGTTCCCAAAACAATTCCGGAAAGAAGATTAATACTTTTGATAAAAGAATTAAAAAAAATTTACCTAAACTTGTAAAATTAAAAAGGGTAAATTGGAATAATGTTGATGTTTTATTTTTATCACTGCCTAACGGTAAAGCGCAATTACTTATTAAGTATCTTTACAATAAATATCCCCATTTAAAGTTCATTGACCTATCTGCAGACTTTAGAATAAAAAATAAATTAAATTATAAAAAATGGTATAAGATTAATCATCAGGCAGAAAACTTAATTGATAAAGCAATTTATTCAATTTCAGAATTTAATAAAACCAAAATTAAGGAACATAGAATTGTGTCCAACCCAGGTTGTTATCCAACATCAATTCAACTTGTGCTTAATCCATTGCTTCAACAAAAAATGATTAATAAAAACAATATTATAATTGACTCAAAATCTGGTTTTTCTGGAGCTGGCAAATCATACAGAAAAAAATTTAATTATAAAAATTTTTACGAGTCAACTTACGCTTATAGTGTTACAAAACACAGACACATGGCTGAGATTAATGAGTCTTTAAAATTGTTAAATTTAGGTAAAATTAAATATGTATTTAATCCTCAAATAATACCTACATTTAGAGGAATATTATCTTGTATTTATGTTGAGCCTAAAAATAAAATATCTGCATCGGGCATTCACAAGAAACTGCAGAAATTTCACAAAAAAAATCCTTTTGTTAAAGTTTTATCCTTGAATAAAAACTTAGGCACTTGGAATGTAATAAACACAAATAATTGTGAAATATCCGTATGTCAGACAATACAAAAAGACAGGATTGTTATTTTATCAGCTATCGATAATTTAATTAAAGGTGCAGCAGGTCAAGCAATTCAAAATATGAATTTACTATTAGGATTTAAAGAAACAAGAGGACTTAAATGAGAATAATATTATTTTTGTTTATATTTTTTTTAGTTTCTTGCAGCAATACCAAAAAAGTTTTTATTTGTGGAGATCATGAATGCATAAACAAATCTGAGGCAAAGATCTATTTTGAAGAAAATTTATCTATTGAAGTAAGAGTAATAGATAAAAATGAAGAGAAATCTTTTAATTTAGTAAGGATTAATAAGATTGGTGAGGAGGATAAGGATAATAAGAATATTCAAGTAGTAAAAAGACAACAAAAATCTAAAATTAGAAAACTTTCAAAAAAAGAAATTATAGATAAAAAAAATCAGATAAGACTTAAAAAAAAAGAAAAAAAACAAGCTAATGTAAGGGAGGGCAAAACTATAATTAAAAAAGAAAAATTAGAAAAAGATAAATCAAAAAAAAAGAAGCTTAAGATAAAGAATATCAAAAATGAAAATAAAGAATTAATATTGACAAAACATAAAAATGTTTGCGAAATAATTGAAAAGTGTGATATTGATGAAATTTCACGTTTGCTTTTAAAAGAGGGAAATACAAAAAAATTTCCAAACATAAGTAAAAGATAAATTATGAAAAAAAATTTTAATATAGCTATAGTTGGTTTAGGAAACATTGGATCTTTTCTATTCAATTATCTAAAGAAAAATAATTCGTCTTTATCAAGAAAAAGTAATGTTACCTCGAAAATATATTGCGTAAGTGCAAAAAGCAGGATTAAAAAAAGAAAAATTAAACTTGGTAATGTAAAATGGATATCAAATTGTATTGATATTACAAAAGATCCAAAAATTGATGTAATTATAGAATTAATAGGTGGTGCAGAAGGTATAGCAAAAAAATTGGTTTTTGAGTCCTTAAAAAGAAAAAAACATGTAATTACTGCTAACAAAGCTTTAATAGCAAAATATGGAGACCAACTTTCAAGAATTGCTGAAAAGAATAAAGTCAACCTTGAATTTGAAGCTGCAGTTTGTGGTGGGTTGCCTATTGTTAGATCAGTAAAAGAAAGTTTAGTAGCAAATAAAATATCCAAATTTTATGGTATATTTAATGGCACCTCTAATTATATTCTTTCATCAATGAGTCATAATCGAATGGATTTTAAACAAAGTTTAAATAAAGCAAAATTACTTGGATACGCTGAAGCCAACCCTTTATCAGATCTTAATGGCGAGGATGTAAGCTCAAAAGTTAAAATTTTATCCTCATTATGTTTTAATTCTTTTTTAAATTCAAAAATTCATGTTGAGGGAATTAAAAATATTGATAGAGAGGATATAATTAATGCTGAAAATTTAGGTTATAAAATTAAACTTTTGGGAACCGCATACATTAACAACAATAGAATTTGTCAAAGAGTTTATCCTGTATTAATTAATAAGAACTCTTACATAGCTGGAATAAACGGTGTTCTAAATGCTGTAGTTATCGAAGGTAAACCAATAGGGCAAAGTATTATACAAGGCGAGGGAGCAGGACCTGAAGCCACAACGTCAGCTATAGTCTCAGATCTATCGTCTATATATCGTGGAAATATTAAACATCCATTTGGGGTTTCTTTTAGGGATAGAAGAAAAATAAAAGATTATGACCTAAATAATACCTACTTCTCCGCTTATATAAGATTAGAGGTAAAAGATATTAAAGGGGTGCTAAGCAATGTAACAAAGGTTTTTTCAATAAATAAAGTTTCAATAAAAAGATTGATACAGAATCCTTTCAATTCCAAAAAAAGCTCATCAATAATTATAATCTCACATAAATCAAAAAATTTATTTTTATTAAAAACAATAAAACAACTTTCAAATAAAAATTATATTATAAAGAAACCAAAATTGATTAGAATCGATGATTTATAATGTCTCTAAACTATAAATATTTAGACAAATTTATTACTGTTACAGAAATGTCAGCATATGGAGCTTCAAAATTCATAGGTAAAAACGATAAAATTCTTGCGGACAAAGGAGCCGTTGATTTAATGAGATCGGAAATTAATAAATTAGATATTAATGGAACAATAGTAATTGGTGAGGGAGAAATGGACGAAGCACCAATGCTTTACATAGGAGAAAAGGTCGGAAATAAAAAAGGACAAGCAGTTGATATTGCAGTTGATCCTTTAGAAGGAACAAATTTTGTAGCCAAGGGTTTGCCTAACGCTTTCTCAATGCTGGCTGTTTCAGAAAAAAACTGTATGTTTTCAGCGCCTGATACCTATATGGAAAAAATTGTCATTGGAAAAAACTTACCAAAAAATTTAATTGATTTAGATTACTCTGTAGAAAAAAATATTAAGCTATTATCGGAAGCCAAGAATACAAGTCCCGAAAACTTAACCGCATGTGTACTTAACCGACCTAGACACAAAAGCATAATAGACTCTTTAAACAAACTTAAGGTTAAAATAAAATTTATTACCGATGGTGATGTTTCAGCCGCTTTATCAGTGGTAGACAAAGATTCAACTATTGATATTTACTTAGGTATTGGTGGGGGGCCAGAAGGAGTCCTTGCGGCAGCAGGATTAAGTTGTTTGGGTGGGCAAATGCAAACGAGACTTTTTTTAGATAAAGATACAGAAAAAAGAGCTATAAAACATGGCATTAAAGATTTGAGCAAAAAATATAATTTAGATGAAATGATCAAAGGAGACGTAATTTTTTGTGCTACAGCCATAACTGACGGAGATATAGTCAAGGGTATTAATGTTGAAAAAGATTCTTTCACAGCGTCAACTTTAGCTTTACACAAAAGTACCAATACATACAAAAAAGTTACCAATAAACATAACAAATGAGCTCAATATCTGTCACGGGTAAAGAATGGATAATTAAAAAATTTGATAACAATATTTTAAAATATTTTAAAGAAAATTTTTTTTTAGATGAATTTACATCAAGATTGCTTGCGATAAGAAAAATAGACAAAAGTCAGATAAAAAATTTTTTAGACCCTACAATTAAGAACTCTATGCCTAATCCTAAATCTTTAAAAGATATGGATAAAGCTATCGAAAGAATTTTTAAATCTATAAAAAATAATGAATTAATAGGAATATTTGGAGATTATGACGTAGATGGTGCGTCTTCTACAGCTCTATTGGGAAATTATTTTAAACTGATAAACCAAAAGTTTTTAATACATATACCAGATAGAAAAAAAGAAGGTTATGGACCATCAAAAGAAAGTTTTAAGAAATTTATAGATAACAAAGTTAAATTAATTTTAACTTTAGATTGTGGAACATTATCTTTTGAACCTATAGAATTTTCCAATGAAAATAACATTGATGTTGTAGTTTTTGATCATCATCAATCAGAAATTAATCTTCCAAAAGCATATTCTATTATAAACCCTAACAGAATAGATGACCAATCAAATTTAAATTATCTATGTGCTGCTGGTGTGTGTTTTATGTTTTTGGTTGGGTTAAATAAAAGACTAAGAGAGGAGAATTGGTTCAAAAAAAATAAAATTAAGGAACCAAATTTGATGAATTTTTTAGATCTCGTTTCGCTTGGCACTATTTGTGATGTTGTTCCTTTAATAGGATTAAATAGGGCTATTGTAAAACAGGGGCTAAAGATCATAAGATTAAAAAAAAATCTAGGAATTAAAACCCTTATAGATATTTGCAACATAGAAACTAATTTAACCACCTATCATCTAGGATATGTAATAGGTCCAAGAATAAATGCTGGAGGTAGAGTTGGAAAAAGTTCTCACGGAGCTAATTTGCTACTAAATTACGACTCTAAAGAAACTTTTAAAATAGCAACGGAATTAGAGTCCTACAATAGAGAAAGAAAATTTATTGAAGAAACACTTTCTAAAAACATTATGTCTAAAATTAAAAATGACAAAAATAGTCCAATAATAATATTAAGTGGTGATAATTGGCATGAAGGAGTTATTGGTATCATTGCTTCTAGAATAAAAGACAAATTTAATAAACCATCCATTTTGATTTCATTTAATGATAATATTGGAAAAGCATCCTGTAGATCAACAACAGGTATAGATATTGGCTCAATTATTATTGCAGCAGTTCAAAAAAAGTTATTAATCAAAGGAGGTGGTCACAAAATGGCGGGGGGCTTTAGTATTCTTAAATCAAAACTTGATGATTTTGAAAAATTCATTGTTAATAAAATTAAATTAAAAAAATATGTTATTGATAATAAGAAATATTTTGTAGACGCGGTGATCTCACCTGCTGCACTTAATTTAAATTTTTATGAAAAAATAGAAAAATTATCGCCATTTGGTCCTGGAAATCCAGAGCCTAGATTAATCATTGATGATGTTAAGATTTTAAATTCTAAAATCGTTGGTGGAAATCATGTAAAATCTCTTTTATACGGTAAGGATGGGTCAAAAATACCCACGATAGCCTTTAATTCAGTTGATAATGAAATAGGTCAAATGTTATTAAAAACCAATAATAATTTTTATAGTATTGCTGGAAAATTGAGTTTAAATGAGTGGAAAGGTAAAAAAAAAGTAGAGTTTATTATCGACGATATTTCTGTTAATAAGAATGGAAATAAAATGGTCCCATCGTCTATCGGTTAGGACACATGGTTTTCATCCATGAAAGAGGGGTTCGATTCCCCTTGGGACCGCCAAATTATGAAAAAAGTAGCAATAATTGAAAACATTCACAGTGATGGTTTAGATTTGCTTAAGAATACCCCTGGATATGAATATGAAATTATCGATGATACCTCAGAAAAAAATCTAATTAACAAATTACCAAACTTTGATGCCTGCACATTAAGAGTAAGTAAACTAAACTCAAATATTTTAAGCAAATGTAAAAATCTAAAAATAATTTCAAGACATGGGGTTGGTTATGATAATGTTGACCTGGAATATATTAAAAAAAACAACATTGCTCTTCTAATAACAGCAACAGCAAATGCATCTGCTGTAGCAGAACATGTTATTTCAATGATCTTAACAATTTGTAAATCTTTATCCTTATATAATAAGGAGGTAAGAGATGGTAATTTTAAAAAAAATTCCAATAAAATCAAAACGATAGAGCTTTTAAATAAAACAATATTAATCGCCGGTTTTGGTAGAATAGGAAAGTCTTTAGCAAAAATGTGTTCGGGCTTCAATATGATAATTAAAGTTTACGATCCATTTGTGAGTAAGGATACAATGAATTTACATAATTGTACTAAAGTTGACTCACTAGATGACTCACTAAGAGAATGTGATTTTTTATCTGTACATATGCCATTAAATTCTAAAACTAAAAATTTAATAAATTTCCAAAATTTAAAAAAAATGAAAAAAAATGCTATTGTAATAAATACTGCTCGAGGGGGGATAATTAATGAATTGGATCTACATAAAGCATTGAATGAAAATATAATATTTGGTGCTGGTTTAGATGTTTTTGAAAATGAACCAATCCAAAAAGAAAATCCATTATTAAAAAATGATCGAGTTATATTAAGTCCTCACATAGCAACAAACACTGATGAATGTTTGTCTAGAATGAGCATAGAGACAACAAAAAATATTATTGATTTTTTTGAAAATAAAATAGATAAATCGATGATAGTTAAAATATGATCGAATTTAGCAAAAAACTAAAAAATTTTGGTCCACTTGAAGCTTTAGTTTTAAGTTCACTAGCTTATGTTGTAATTATGTTAATCTGGACTGCTTCTACAAGATCGGCAGTTGTACAAAAGGCTAATGATATAAAAACAAACCATAAAGTAGTTGTGGATTTTATCAACAATCAAGTTAATAAATGTAGTTCAAATGAAAAAGGTACTACTTCATGGGGTGACAATTGTAATTCAGCTTGGATTTCTTCAAAAATTGTTGAACATATTTTAAATAATATAAAACTTAATAACCCTTACAATATTGATAAACCCTTAATACAAACATCACAAGATCCTAGAATTCAAGCAGAAGGGAAGGCTGGTCAGTCGACAGATAAAGGTATTATCTTTGTCTCAGAAAGTAATTTTCAGTCTGAAGCTGGATCAGAGTGGGTGATTGGAACATGTGTTAAATCACCTTGCGTAGCTGCAGGTAATAACGAGCTTGTGTCAGCTTATCGTTAACTAATTATATTCA
>MDTG01183367.1_pt1 | contig 37908 bp, 29 predicted proteins | sample 811421 | NCBI WGS metagenome assembly MDTG01 (sample SAMN05326645, study PRJNA326480) | marine metagenome | isolation source: seawater | place: Pacific Ocean: South East | collected 2011
GAGCGAGACGTCGGACTCTTTGCGCGCGAATCGAGAGATTTTGAAAAAGGGGGACGACTTTGACGAACGCCAACGAACGTTTTCTACTAATAAATATCTAATAAACATCGTCACCGGAGAAAACTCGCGATAATGGAGTTCACCAAACGGTTCCATCAATTCGGATCGTTCGCGTCGAACATCGTCAACAACACGAAAAACGTCCAAATGCCACAAAACCCAGGGCAAGTCTTCTGCATCGGCGCCGGTTTATTAGGGACGGTGGTCATCAAAGTGACCAAAAAGAAGGAGAAAAAATTTGTGCATCCGCACGAGGAATACGAATACGCTTTAGAACGAATGAAATCGGCGGAGAGTCGAATCGAAGCGGTTTCTTCGCTTTTAAAAGAGATGACAGAAGAATGCAACGAGACAAAAGAGGAGTTATCGATCGTCGTGTCACAGAAGAACGCCATCGAAAGGATGTTGGAAGAATTAGAGAAAGCAAAAGAGCAAGCGGAGAAAGCGTCGAGAGATCTGCAAAGAAGCGTAAACGTGTTGACGAGCGAGTTGGAGACAAACAAAGAACGACACGTGGAGAAAGTGCAGCAGTGGAGAAACGAAATCGTGAGTTATCGCGAGAAGACGCACGAAAACTTCTTGGCGGAGGTTATCGGGCTTGTGAGCGACATGGATAACGATATTCAAATCGAAGTCGTTCCACATTCAATGTTACCGCACGAAAGAGCAGAAGTGCACTTGAAAGAAGGCGAGAACGAGTGGGAATACAATCCGCGTTTTGCGTTAGAAGATAGCGCGAGATTGAGCATTTTAGCGAATTGCGGGAAAAGTGCCAAAGAGGTGAAACAAGTGAAAGCAGAGAAGATTCTTTCACACGCGACCAAGAAGGTCGAGTCGCCTACTCACGTGAAGAAAGTTGCGACGCCGACGAGAAAAGCTTTTGCAAGAATTACAAACAACCAAGTCACACAAAACATTACCGAAAAGATTATGACGAAGACGATGAAACCGAAACCGCCGCCCACGAAGAAAAGCATGCTGTCGTCGCCGGATGCGAAAATATCAAACAAAGAGTTTGGCGAGATGCTTTATTTCGATTTCGAGAATGACAACGCGAAGAGCGCGGCAGACAGCAAGTCTTCCGTTGGAAAGTTAGCGGGCGCTAAAGCTAAATTTATGGCAAAATGGAACTCTTCAAAAGCCGGAGCCGTCGCTGAAACGGCTTTTGGAGTGTCCGATGTCAAGCGCGCGTTCAAGATTAATGGGCAGGTTGAGGAAATCGAATATATTTCCCCGAGTCGAAAAGATCTGTCAGTTGTGCGATAAAATGCGAATAAGAATTTTAAAATGACATGATTTGTCCCTCTCTTTTTCCAATTTAAACTCTTATATATGTTCGTGTAAATCTCTGTTTTTCTTTCAATTGGTCGTCTTTTGCTTCTTCGCGGCTTTCTCGTCGTTACCTTCCGCCTCTTTCTCGATGAGACCGATCAAAGTCTCTACACGTCGACCCAACTCTTTCGGAGTTCTCGACTTGATGAACCAATCGAATCTAAATTGCCAGTGTTGTCTGATTTGCGCTTTCAACTCTTCCCAGTTCCCGAAGCCAACCTCCGTGATGGAGCACAGAAGAAAACGATCTTCTTCTTCGGTGTACGATTTCACTTTGTTCGGGCCGTATACCACCTTCAACTCACGCCACGGGTTTTTGTAAAGCGAGAGTTTCTTCTTCACCGCCTTCAACATGTCTTCTTGTCGTTGAATCTTCGCTTCGCCTCTTTTAATGTTACCTTCAATTCTCTTCCAATCGGCAATCTCGTGGCAGCGCTCCCAAAACACTTTGGCGTACTCTTTCACCTCGCTTATAGTCTTACCTTCCATGTCCACGGCAATTGCATCCAAATTTTTTCGGCCATGCGCTTCGCATGCTCGGCAGAACAGTTGAAAGTCTCTTCTGTTCCAGTCCGTGAAACCTTCAGCCAGAAGTTTATTGTACTCTTCCCGTTCTTCTTCCGTGAGTGCCGGAGGGGCGTTCGGGTCGTCTGGCTCTTCCACCTCTTCTCCGTCCGCGCCAGTCGTTCTTGGTCTGTTTTGTTTCTTCTCCCATTCGTACGTCTTGCGCTTGACATCCTTGTCGTAAAACGCTTGAATTTTCTTGACTTCGAAAAACTGAAAATCGTTCATTTGCTGCAAACGCGCGATTCTCGGGCCAGACTTTCCACTCGGGCGTCCGCCTTGGTTCATTTGGTCTTTGTAGTACTGGTTTTCGCTGTAATTTTTCTTTCTTTCCCGCTTTGGTGGATCGATCCAGTTCGAAGAAATGATGGCTTTGACATCAATGCCTTCCGGAAGCTTTTTCGACTCTTCCTTTGCCTCTTGCTCTTCAAAATCGTATAAAGAAGCGTCCGCGTTCATGGAGAACTTCAACGCTTTGTCCGTAAAACCAGACATTTTTTCGTTTAACTGCTTGGTAGCTTCCTCACCCTTGGCAATAATTGCGTCGACATCTTCGGCTGTCAAATCGGTAACAGCCGTGGAATCAAAAATGTGCTCTGCCCCGAATCGAACCATATTCGCTAAATCTTCCTTGTTAACAGATTTCTGGTTTTGCTGCAAACGACCTTGCTGAATAACTAAAGCGTCCAAGGCTAACTTTTTGTACGCCTTTTCGATGACTTTCTCTTCGACGGAATTATCGGTACAGAATCGAAAGACAGAAACTTCCTTCTTCTGACCGATGCGATGCGCTCTGTCCATGGCCTGTAAATCCATCTGTGGGTTCCAATCGGAATCATATAAAATGACGGTATCTGCGGTAGCTAGGTTAATACCCAAGCCACCAGCTCGAGTAGACAAAAGAAACACAAACTTTTCCGAGTTCGGTTTGTTGTATTCTTCGATAGAGTCTTCGCGAATTTGACCATCCGTGTTACCATCGATTCTGCAGTATTGATAACCACGATACATCAAGTAATCTTCCAAGACGTCCAACAAACGAGTCATTTGCGAGAAAATCAAGACTCTCGAACCGCGTTGTTGAAGCTTGGGGAGCAATTTATCGAGTAAAATCAATTTACCCGAAGTCGTAACGAGATGTTCGCCAGTGATGTACGGCGGTCCCGGCTCCGCACCTTCAAATAAGTACGGATGGTTGCAGCACTTTCTCAATTGCATGACCATGTTCAACAATCTCGAACGATCCGAACCAGAGTTCACGACGTCGATATCTTTTTGTAAGATGCGTTTGTAAATTTGCTTTTGTAAATCGGACATACCAATTTTCAAAATGGTCTCCTTTTTTGGCGGTAAAGATTTCTCAACCTCCGCTTTCAAACGTCTCAACAAGAACGGTCGCAACACTTTATGCAACTGCTGAACAACGTCGACGGATCCACCGTCTTCGTCTTCGACGTTCGCGAAAAAGTCGTCGAAATCTCCCGCGACGGCGAAAACTTCCGGCAACAAAAAGTTCAGAAGCGCCCAAAGTTCGTGCAAGTTGTTTTGCAATGGCGTACCCGTGATCAACATGCGATTATTGCACGAAAGCATGCGCAAAGTCACCGCTAATCTGGACTTTTCATTCTTCAAACGGTGCGCCTCGTCGATGACGATATATCTCCAGTGAAATTTCTTCAGTGCTGACTTTTCTTTGATAACCATTTCGTACGACGTGACGCAAACATCAAACATACCTGGACGCATCGAGTTTCTTATTTGCTCTTCGCGAGCTTCGCGGTTACCGTGGAATTTGAACACTCTTAAAACCGGACACCATCTCTTGAACTCGTTCATCCAGTTACCAAGCGTGGACTTCGGAACGACGACTAAATGCGGACCCGTGATGCCGCGATATTCGTGCAAATACCCCAAGAGCGAAATCGTTTGGAGCGTCTTCCCTAAACCCATCTCATCGGCTAAAATACCATTAATGCCTTGGTCAAACAGCTTAATCATCCAGTTTAAACCTTCAATTTGGTATTGTCTCATAGTGCCAAACTTAATGCACGACGGTTGCACGGTCAATCTCGTTCCGTGGAAGTGGTCTTCGTTTTCAACCATTTCTTTATCCTCCTCATCTTCGTCGATGGTTTCCTTCCTCGCCTTCTTTCCTTTCTTTTCCTTTGCGGCATGAGACTTCGACCCGGCAAGAAAGTGAGCAAACACTTCCGTTTCCGCCAAAAGCACTTTATACTTTGAGTTCTTGTTCCCTTCCTTCGCGACTTTGGCATTTTGTTCTCTTCGCACGCGCTCGAGTTCTTCTTGCTGTTGCTTCTTTAGCTCTCGCAAACGCGCCTTCTCTGCCTTCGCCGCGGCGAGCTTCGACGGCGTCATCGGCGACATGATTTCGCCTTCTTTGACCTAAATAGAAGAAGAGAATGTATCGTGAGTTGGATGATTGAACGCAACAGATGTTGTCGATTGACTCGCGAAATATTTTTTTCTTCTCTCTTTGTTTGTTGTTGTTGTTGTTGTTGTTTTTGTTGTTGTGTTGTTCGCCATCCAAGAGAGAAGAGAGCGTTCAAAAATTTTGGAAAAGGACGACGAAAAGACCGATCCGAGAGGATGGAACGCACGACGCGCTTTTCGCATCGAAATCACCACGCGAGACGAAAACAAAAGCGTCGCTCGCGTGGAAAGCGAGAATCTGCGACGCGAGCTCTCCCTTCCCGACCGTCGCGTTCGGTGTCGCGCGCGCGCGCGCGCGGTTGAGAAAATCGAAAAAAACGACCAAGGCCGATCTCGTCGTCGCGAAGGCAAAAGAGACACATTTCAAACCGCATTTCTCAAAAGCGCACCTCTTCCACATTCTCGTCGCTGTCGTAACTCTCCACGTTCGTCTCTTCTTCGCCCTGCGCGTTCGCGTCGTAATCGTCGTCCGCGAACGCGATGTCGTCGTCCGAACCGGACTCGTTTCCTCCTTCTTCTTCTTCTCCTCCTCCTCCTTTCGCACTCATTTTATTATTATTATTTTTTGTGCCCTTAGCGCTTAGGAGTGCGGTCGTCGTCGTGTCTCTTTTCCTCCTACGAATTCATCGTAATAAAAAAAAAGGGGCTTTTTTAAACGTCTTCGTTCTGGGCCAATTTTCAGGGTTTACGAAATTCGTCGCGTATAAATGACCCCACTCACAAAAAACAGAAAAGAGAGAGAAAGAGTTTTTGAGATGTGAGAGAGAAGAGAGATTTTGTGTAATTATTTCAGAGGAAAAAAATACGTCGCACTCGTCGAATAAAAATACGCGAACTTTCTTTCTCGCCACCATCGACGCGGAGCCCATTCGTCATGTCGCGCAAAACAACGCAAAGCAAAGAAGAAGAGGCGGTGTTAAAAACGGGTCTCTCCTCCTTGGACGCGTTCATCGACGAGGTGCACACGAGCTTAATCTCGCTACACCTCAACGAACCTCCTCTGTTTTTTGCCCTGAAAGCGCTTCAAAGGCGTTCGCAAAAGGAAGACGAAGGTGTTGGACCAACGCGCGTGCCGATACCGAAGCAGATGATTTGCGAGTTCGGAGTCGGCGCTGGTCATACCTTGCAGAAAATCAAGGAGCAATTTCCGAGTGGGAAAACAATCGTCGGGTTTGATTCGTTCGAAGGGCTTCCAGAGAACTGGATCCCAGAGTGGCGTAAAGGTTCCTTCTCCCAAGGTGGGGAGATCCCAAAGGAAGTTCTTGGAGAAAACGTTTCTATTATCAAAGGGCTATTCAGCGACACCGTGCCTAAATTTTTTGAAACGACCGACTTTAAAGACGTGGAGCTTTTACTTCTTCACATTGATTGCGACTTGTATCGATCCACGAAAGACGTACTTGGCGATGGTTTGGCCACGACGTTAAAAGAGAACAAATTTTTCATGTCTTCCGAGGTACCATTATACGTCGCATTCGACGAATTAATCGATTACCCAACCTACGAAGATCACGAAATCAAAGCTCTGTACGAATTTCTAAACGAAAACAAAGATTGGCTCGAGTGCGTCGTGATTGGCGCAGACGGACGAGAAGATACAGGCACAAAGTTACGATTTTATTACCCAGACGAGATATGTCCTCATCGCGTGTTGACGCTTTTTCGCCCAACGAAGAGAGCCAGGAAAGAGTGGGAAGCGAAAGAAAAAGAGAAGGGAGCTGCTGCATCCAGGTGGAATTTCTGTGCGATGAGTTAAGAATCTTTTGTTTCTGTTTTTGTTTTTGTTGTGAATACCTAAAAGTCCATCCTTTAACTGTTCCTCATAAACAACATCTCCTGTGATGAGATGACGCCCTCTTTTCAAGAACTAAAAGAAGAAATCATCGCTGCGCCATATCTATTTGCCAAAGAGAAAGAGATTGATTTGAAAGTATTCATTTCAACCGTCTTGGAAGAGCTTTATTGTCCTCGTCGCGAAGACGACGAGGAAAATGCCTCTTCCATTCCCCCATCGAGAAATCTAAAGAAACCACCCTTAGTGCACGCGTTAGAACTGGTACAAAAACGATTGAGATCGATGAGAGAACAAAAAAGACGAGAAGAAGAAGAAGAAGAAAGAGAAGCAGCGTTTGTTGTCGCGGAATTTGGATGCTACACGGGAGGCACGTTAGGACAGATTGTCGATTTTTTATCAATACCTAAAAATCCTAAAAATAAGGAGAGGTGTGAAGGAGAAGAATTCGAATGTTATCATCCCAGAACAATGATATATGGATTTGATTCGTTCGAGGGATTACCGGAAAATTGGTATAATAACAGAGGAAAAGGATGGTTTAACTTAGGTTCGAAAGAGATTTCCGTGCCAGGAGCCGTGATAGTCAAAGGATGGTTCGAAGATACGGTGCCTCGATTTTTTCAGGAGATGCTGTCCGCGACCGGTTCTGTTCTTAGTTTGATTCACATCGACTCCGACTTGTATTCGTCCGCAAAAATTGTGTTGAACGAGCTCGGAAGATTTTTGCGAGAGAGTGTACATTTTCGCAGCAATAATTTTCCTCTTTATCTCGTGTTTGATGAGCTCATTAACTATCCTGAATTTGAGAATCACGAAATCAAGGCTTTGTACGAGTTTTTACTCGAGACGGATGATTTTATAATGTGCGAATTGATTGGCTCTGACCAACGAGTGAAAGGTGGGAAACCTCGATTCTATCGAAAAAATGAACCGTGCGATATGCGCGTCTTGTTCAAACTGCTTCCGAGAGAAAAGCAATAGATGTATAGATTTAGATCGTTTAGCTTTCAGATTAGTAAAATGTATAATCCCAACTGTACGCTCGCACGCTGTTCTGTAATTCCATTATGAAACTAACTTCTTTTTCTTCACCCTGTCTGCGATTCTTGCCGGCTCGTCTTTTTTCGTTTGTGAAAACCTCCCTATACCTTCGTCTAGGTGCGCGGTACCTTTGACTACTTGCACAACGTCTTCATCCATAAGCTTATGTTTTAAACCACACCGTTGACCCATGTGTTTCGTGGAATAGCCCCACACGAGCGCATACTTCAACTGTTTCGGCAACTCCGCGTGTAACTGTTCGGCAAATTGGTTCAGTGTGATCCCACCTCTCGCTTCAGATAAAACCACCGGTTCCACAAAATCTGGCTTCTCGCCAATCTTCTTAGTGTACACGCGAACTAAACCCATGGCATTCCATACGGATTCTAACAAGCGATCGTAACCGAGCTGTTTTGTGCACGAAATACATATCGAATCCGGCCTTCGACTCAATCTATCAACCTCCTCAATCGTCAATGCGTCTACTTTATTATACACGTACAAACATTTAATGTACTTCCTATTCCCTTCTAATACGTCTATGAACTGATCGACCGTGCAGTCTTCTCTAAAAATCACTTCGCAATGGTTTAGCTTGTACTCGTGCAGAACATTCATGATTGCTTTTCGATCAATTTTAGTCAACCCTCCAGGGACTGTATCCGAAACTTGAACTCCCCCAGATTTCTTCTTCTTCACGTATATTCTCGGGGGCGTTTGATTTAATCGCAACCCGACCGCTTCCAACTCTCTCGTTAATATCTGTTTGTGCTCATATGTGGTATTCGCAGCTTCCGATTTCATCGCGTCTAAAACCATCAAAATTAAATCCGAACTCTTCGCGACAGCGATGACTTGTCTCCCTCTCCCTTTCCCTTCGCTGGCACCTTCGATAATCCCTGGTAAATCCAATAGTTGTATCTTCGCGTCGTTATAGTTAATCACTCCTGGAATACACGTTAACGTCGTGAATTCATAGCTCGCCGCTTCACTTTCGGTGCTGGTTAACTCCGACAACAAAGTAGACTTCCCAACAGATGGGAAACCAATCAATGCCACTCTTCCGTGACCGTATCTGTTCACCTCGAATCCTCTCTCTTCGGAATTTCCTCCTCCTTTCGCGGGCTCTAAAAGTTCTCGTTTCAATTTCGCTAATTTCGCTTTCAAAGTTCCAAGATGTGATTCCGTCGCTTTGTTCTTTTGCGTGCGGGACATTTCTTTTTCGATATCCGCGATGCGTTCGAGAATACCCATTTTGCTGTTGTTGTTGTTGTTCCTTCTTCTTGCCCTCGGCAAAACGCGCGGGTCGATGTATTTTGAGTAGAAGATTTTGTGGCGTGTAGAAATAATGTGGAGGGGTGTGCCGTAGTAGGTATTCTCTAAACACATTTACATGCTATTTGCTATCTATAAATATTGACTACCTCTTCTTTGTATTCTACTTTGGACTACATACTGCATTGAACCAGATGCTATGCCAACAATTCCTAACGATACCACCGCTTTTGACTTCACTCCAAATCCCATAACGATAGGAACGATATTTAAAGGAGCTGAAAGTGCTAACATGCTGTTCTTGTATTGTCTCTCGAAGGATGAAAAGAGGAAGCGCGCGAAAATGAACACACTTGGAACAGAAAACCCTGCAAACACAGCAGAACTAATGATTTCGTTACTGTTGCACACAAGTACTTGGCCAAGGTATCCGCATACAGCTGCGGTGTACGCGAGAAACGCCGCCTTCTCGGTCTGTGATAAGAAAAGAATCGTAGAAACAAACGGGATTGTGAGGAAACTCGAGTCCTCAAAATCCCAAAACACGACCAGTGTTGCGAAGTACGCCAAAAATGTGGCGATGTTTCCCACGCGATTCAACGCCATGTCATCATCACTGATGCTAGATGATGATGAAAGATTCCTGCCACTGTTGCCAAAGCTAAAGTTTTTCTCATTTGCGCTTTGTCTCTTGCGAACAAACGGATTGTATACTTTGTTGTCATCGCGGTTTCTCATCATCGTTTGTCGTGCTCTCATGACAGCATAGGAAGTATACTTCACGCTCAAAGCGCAGTGTAAGAAAGACACCGCAACGACAGAGAGTAAATTGTACACATCTTCGTCGCCACCCGTCACACTTATGATGGTTAACATTATTGCCAAAACCATGGCATAAAACACATTCGGACTTTTGTATTGAACGAATGCACCGCACAACGCGCAAACTATGACGCTCTCCTTCATCACGAACAAACCAAAACACAAGCCACTAATAGTTCCGACGCCAAACAAACCGAAAACAATGGAAAGAATAAAAAACCAACTCCCATACGTTTCGTCATCGTCGTCTCTGCCCCCTAGTGAATACATGCTATCGCTATCTGGTTCTCTGTCCGGAACGTGGTCTTGGTCGTACCAAAATCCAACTTCACCTTGCCATGGCAAGGGCGGTTTTACAATAACGAGGAGAAGACCGGCTATTATGCAAATCAAACGCGCCTTTCGCGAGGATTGAAACCCACCGAGTGCGCTCGTCGCGCACAGTAAAGAACCAAATAATCCAGCATCCGTCGGGCGATGACCTGTGAAGAGAAATAAAACGTCAAACAGCTCGAATCTCGCGTATAACAGTGCTAGAACGATGAGTATCGTATACTTAGACGCGCTGGCACACATCAAGACGAAAACTTTTACCCAATCGAGATCCAAGAATATAGAAAGCTTAGAAATATACACCGTATGAATAAGCATATCTGGAAACTTTGTCTTTGAAAGATTGAGCATTTTCGTCGAAAGTTGAACGCCACAGAACGTTGTGAGCGCAATTAAATACGGCGGGTAAAAAGTACTCCCGTTTTCTTGAATCTCGTTGTATAACATCGTTTCCACTTGAGCCATCACGGCAGCTTGCACGAAAAGCATGCCAAACAGAATTTCTCTGGAAAATTCCATCAGATATAAACCAGGAACGGCAAACGTGATCGAAGTAATCAACAAAATGCCGAAACACACATTTTCCATGCCTTCGATGAACCAATAGTTCCTTTTCAAAAAGTATCCAATCGTTGCGATAGCTAAACACATAAACAGCGCGTAAATCCCAATGTTCAATCTCGATATATCGATGAGCGATGCGATGCCGAGGATGACTGCACTGCCAATTAGTAATAATACAGAATATTCAGTCGTGTCGACGACCCGCAACGCGATGGCGACCATGGTAACGAGGAGAATCATTTTCGTCTCAAATAGAACTGTCGCACCGAGAGAGCATAAAATGATCACGTGCAACGCGTGAATCCACAATAAAGAAGATGATTCTGTGAGTGTTGGCCAATGTGTTCCAACGTACACAAATGCTGAACAAAAACACACGCATAATTTGTGAATGTACTTTTCACGACTCGTTAGCACTCGTCCTGGCGCCACTTTTAAATTAGATGAGGCTCTTTGTCGTCCCCTCGACGAAGATGTCAAATTTCTACCATCCTCATTATACAGGACATGAAACAGTATTAACAAAACAATCTGTAAATAAAATGGTGCTAAAACGGCACCCACAGATGCCATTAACGTCCACCCTATCAACGCGCCGCACACCGGTAAAATCGACGCCACGAGGACGCGTTCCATCCATCTCCAGACATTTGGATGTTCCATTTCCACCCATTTAAATTGTAAACTCGCCCACAAACCGCACAAAAACAGCATGATTCCATTCGTGGTCAGTAAAAACAATGAAATAATCGTTGGACGTAACGGGGCGAAGAAGAGATCGGATTCAATCAACATCGCTAAGTATATCGAAAACAACGTGAGCCAAATCGCGACCAAAGTCATCTCTGGATACCGCATCAAGTCTAAAATATACGACACCGCGCAGCCGACGAGTACGGTGGTGAATATCCCGTCTTCGCCGGCGCCTATAAGCATCAGCACGCACGGGAGTAACGAAAATGCGTACAACTCATTATTGTTAGTATTGTACTTCTTCATTTTCTCCTTGTTTTATTTATGTCTTGACATTTACATTCAGCAGAGAGTGAACACGACCGCACATTCTTCGCGGTATTCGCGAGCACTCTGCACGTGCCCCAGTCGTTATTGTCGTCGTCGTCGCGGAACCTTCGCTCCGTTCCTCCGCGCGTCGCTGTTTGCGACCTCTCCGTTTCAAAATCTCACGTTTTGGGGGTGCCTCTCTTCTTTCTTTAAAAAAGAAAACGTCCAGACTTTCCTTCATTAAAAATACGCTTTGGCGCACGTGCGAATTAAAGGCGAAGAGGACGCGCGAAGACGACGGAGAAGAAGAGGAAAGGGAAGAAGAAGCGAGTTGTGGTACCCCACGCGGCGACCGGCGGCTCCCTTTCTTTTCTTTCCTGGACGACGACGGGGGGACATTTTGAAAGCTCTCTCGTTCTCTCTTCCATTTTGGTGTAACGGGCGGCAATACGCAAAGCTCTATAGTAAGCGTCGTCAAGGGGAGACGCGTTCGCGATGACGACTCCTGGCGTCGCGGAACAATCGTCGCCGTCGTCGTCCTCGACGATCGAGCAGAAATTGAAAGAAATGTTTACCCATTTAGAAAACGGCTTCAATCAAACTGCGCTTTTGAGAGGCGAACCGACTCGAGCGCAAACGCATTTGAAACAGTTGACGAATACAATGGCGGATGGGAAGAAATTAATTAAAGAATACGAGAGAAAAGCGAAAGAGGAAATGACAGAAGGAGATAGTTCAGTTACAACGGATACGATTCAATCGACAAAGAAACGAATGGTTTCTGAGTTGAATAGGTTCGTCACAATGAAAAAATCCGCTCAGAATGCAATTGCAGAGAAGCAAGCGGCTATCGCGGAAATGACGAGAGTGTCAAGTTCATCGGCGGCACAAGTGTCTCGACTCGCCGGGGTTATGCCAACGTTTCAAAAGGTGCACGAGATTAAAGAGAGCGATGACTTGCGCGAGATGGATTCGCAACAGCTGGTTCAACATGGGAGAGGAATGATGAACCAGACAGATAAATCGGTCTTGAGGTCGAAGAAGATTGTACACGAAACTATCGAAATGGGCACGGTGACCGCTGGGAAGCTGAAGGAGCAAACACAAAAACTCGACGAAATCACGGACGAGTTAGACGAACTTCAGTTTTCGGTGAGGAAATCGATGAATTTGGTTCGAGATATTACGAAAGGGTTAGCCACGGATAAGTGCGTCATTACGCTGATGCTTTTAGTTGCGGTAGGAGTAGTTGCAGTAATTATCGTCAAGGCGACTGGCGCAGATAAGAAAAAATCGAGCCCTGATCCTGCGCCAGAAGAAGCGACGGCGAGGAGATTGCTTTTGCATGCGATTGAATATAGTTTAATGTAGATGATACCGGGTGGTATACCCAATTTTAATAATAATTGTAATACGGAGCTGAGAAATTTTGTACAATGAAATTTTACTCTTTTTACAACTTGAACTCCGGCTCTTCTCAGGCGCCAATGTGCTATGTAATCTTTGAATTTGCTATTTTATGTTACCTTATGTAATCTGTATAAATTGGTACCACTGGTAACCAGGTACCGTTTTGCTATTATTATACAGCATTTTCTTCGAAAGACTCTTCTGCATCTTCCATTTGTTCATCCTCTTCCTCGATTTCTTCGTTGTCCCCGTTGAGTTCATCTTCTTGATGACCACCTCCACCATCCTCGTGCTCTGAACGTTCCTCGTCGTTGTCGTCCTCGTCGTCGTCCTCGTCACTATCATCACCATCTAATGATGAGGATAGTTCGTCGTTATCGCTGTCGTCGTCCTCGTTGCTATCCTCCTCGTTTAGCGCCGCAGCCTCCTCCGGCAAGGGATCCCGACCTCCGTTCCGACCTTCTTGACGCCGTCTGAGTAGTTCTATCAACGACCGACCAGGAATCTGAATGATAGAGCCACCAGGAGTATTAATTTGAACGTAATCTTCGCCATCTTCCTCGTCCTCTTCGTCGTCGTCGTCGTCGTCATCTTCATCCGAGGAGTCAAAATCGTTGTCTCTCTCGCCTTTCCAAGGCGGTTCCTTGATGTGCTCTCCATCCTTCGATGCCTCGAAAATTTTAATATCCGAATCAATGCCAGAAGCCGCAACGACGGGCAAATGTGGATGCGGAATCACGTTGTTGACGACTTGTGAGTCTCCCGGGAGTTTGGACACGAGTTCCGTCGTTCGTTTGTCCCACACGAAAATGTTCCCACAGTCTCCACCCGTGGTGACGTATTCATCACCGTACATGAACGCGACGCCTTTAAGGAACGTGCGCGTATTTTTTCGCCCTTCGTACTTTTTCGTGCACCCCTCGTATCGTTTTTCCAATTCGTCCATAGAATCGTGCTTGAAAAGATCAACCTTTACCGACGAGACGACTTTACGCGTTTCTAAAACGTACACGTCTTCGCCCTTATATGTACACGCCAACTCTCCTGTTTTACTAAATGCTATTCCGGAGATACCCTCGAATCTACGAGATCGAAAAGAAGATCTCATCAGCCCTTCTTCGCCTTGAAACTTTTTCATGGCACCAAAAGCCAATCCAGGACAATATTCCGCCACGGTCGGTAGACATCTTTCGACGAATCCGGACGACCGCGAAGGAGGCGACGACGGCAATCCAAAGGGCGACGGAAACCCCGAAGTGCCAGGCGAAGAGGAGTAATCTCCTCCTCCGCTAGCCGCTGCCATTGGTGTTCCAGGACTCCCAACTGTACTACTTGGTGAACCACCATAATAAAGGCCACCACGTCTCATGGCGGCGGTGACGTTGTCGGTTGGTGATGGAAGCGGCGATGTTCCTGGAGACCCTGCGTGAGAATAGTAATCTTCCGAAGTTCTTGTCAGCTTTGCCACGTGGTGCCGAATATCAAATACTCTCACTATTGGGTCGTCGCATCCGACGGCAAATGTATGTGGCGCCGTTGGATCAAACGCTATATCCGAAGCCGCACCAACGGATGCCAAATCAATAACCACTTCTCGTCTCGATCTCGTCCCTTCTCGTATATCGAACAGTCTCACGCACCCATCTTGGTGCGTGGAAAGAAAAGACGTGGACGATCCGGGAAGAAAAATGAGTTTCATTCCCATACCAGCACCATCCCCCGACCACAACTGATGCGCGGCTGGCGAATCCAGATTTATATTCCGCATATATCTATTCGTGTGATGATTTGGTGGCTTCTCCGCGAACCCGCGCTCTAAATCAATCATTCTCACCTGGCCATCCGCAGCTGTCGTCACGCATTTCGTCGAGTTACAGTTTGGAACAAACTGCGCGTCAAACACGTTGTGCGTGTGACCGGTAAAAACAGATCCTTTCACAGGAAAATACGTCCCGGTGCTCCAAACGACCACGGTCATATCGTCTGACCCGGAAATCAGTAAAGACGCGTCTTCGTTCCAACTCACCGTGTTCACGCACCCTCCGTGTTTTTCCAGTTTTTGCACCAACCGCATGCCTTTAATAATCGACGGATGTTTCATGCACTGCATTTGCGTGCATTGTTTGTGATATCTCCGGTCCCATTGGAGCCTCGAAATATCCCGGAACATGGAGTTATTTTCTCGTCTCGCGGTCGTCTTGGGCGACGGCGAATTTGTCAATAATATCTGCTCGCCTTCGGACACGTCGGAGGCGTTTTTGGTGTTCGTCGCGTGCGTCCTCCCGTCTTTATCTTCTCCTCGCTGCGACGCGACTCCAGAAGGCGGCGCGAGCACAGACGCGTCCATTTTTGCTCTTCTTTTCCAATCGATCGATCGATCGATGAATAGATAGATAGTCCGTGCGCGACAACAGCGCGCGCGCACGAGAGCGAGCGGTTACAGAAACCTTCCTTCCTTTCTTTTCCCCGACGACGAGTGCCACGGGAAACCAACAAACTCTCTCTCTTTTGGATTCGCGCGAACAAAACTCGGTGACGGTTTCCCCACGAGCGCGCGAGCTCGGATGCACCGACCACCGGCGCGAGAGAATATCCGGCTCGCCGTGTTCGATTCAGAGCGCGCGCGCGTGCGTTCTTCGCGCCTCTTGCGCGCGAGCGAGAGAGAAAGGGAACCCCAAAGAGAGAGAGAAAGAGGGAAAGAGAGGGAGGGCCCTTCGTTCGTCGTCGTCGCGCGTGTCCAAAAAGTGTCGGAGACGCCGATGGATTTTTGTGCGGAAGAAAAATTATTGAGTTTTGACAAAAAAAAGAGAAAAAAGGGAGGAAAAAGACACAAAAGGCCGCCCCACAGGTGGAAAAGGACACACGAAAAGCAACCTCCTTTTTTGTTTTGTTGTCTTTGTTCGTCGTCGTCCAAAAAAAAGGGCATGAAACAAAAATCTCCCTTTTTTTTTGTCTCGATGCTCGACGAAAAAGGATAGAGAGGGTGTGTCCCTTGAACGACAAAAACGACAAAAAAAATTGGGCTTTACGCCGTCGAGAATTAGTAGTATTGAACAACGTCGTCTTTGCCGCAAGAAAACAACGCGCGCTCGAGTGTGAGTCGCCGTGGGATCGCGCGCGCGGCTGGCTCGACGCGAGCGCACCTCCTCCGTCGTCTCGCGCCGCGAGGTCGTCGCTCTTTTTTTTTTGGACGAAAGCAGAGAGAGAAAGAAAGGGAAGAAAGGAGACAATTTAGGTGGCGGGGATCCTCTCCGATTCATTCATTAGAAGAAGGAAAAAGAAAAGAGGGTTGTGAGACATCATGATCCCTCAGTACTGTTCGCAGTGCAAAACCGACGTCGTCGCGGAAGTGAACGACGCGAATGGATTCACCTGTTGCACGGTGTGCGGGAAGATTCTCGATGATTCCGTGTTTAGTACGGATCCAACGTTTTCGAAAACCAGCGGGGGGGCAATTCAGGTGGATGGGAACTTTGTCCCAGAATCGGGTATCGCGCATTCCGTAGGGAGACCGACCAGAGGCGGGAGAGTGTTTGGTTTGCAAATAGATTCGCACGAAAAGACGGTGAATAAAGGGAAACAGGAGATTAACCAAATCGCAGATCGATTGGCGATGAAACCGAGAGAGGATATTACGATGTCAGCGCACAGACTGTATAAGATTGCGGTGACAAGAAACTTCACGAGAGGACGAAGGACGACGCAAGTCGCCGGGGCGTGTTTGTACGTGATATGCAGGCAAGAGAATCGACCGTACATGTTAATTGATTTTGCGGACGTGTTACAAACGAATGTATACGTTTTGGGTGGGGTGTTTTTACAACTCTGTCGATTAATGAGATTAGAACAGCATCCGTTGATGCAAAGACCAATTGATCCTTCATTGTTTATTCACAGGTTCGCGGATAAGATGAATCTAGGAAAGAGAGTGCACACGGTGTCGAACACCGCGTTAAGGCTCGTAGCTTCAATGAAACGGGATTGGATGCAAACTGGACGTCGTCCAGCTGGGATTTGCGGCGCGGCGCTTTGGGTTGCTTCGCACGTTCATGGCTTCGATCGATCGAAAAGCGACGTGGTTTCGATCGTACACATCGGCGAGCAAACTTTGAAGAAAAGAATCACGGAATTTAGCTCGACGCCAGCGGCGTTGTTGTCAATGGAAGAATTTGAAGCGCAAGCCGCAAAGTATGAAAGCGACGACTTCATCGGAAGTAAAGAGCAGCAAGATCTCATCTGTAGCGGATCGACGGTGCTGACGTGTAAACACAAGAACGACGACGACGCGCCCGAACACTTTCAACACGGCATGTGTCGAGCGTGCTACATCGATTACGTAAAAGTTTCCGGTGGTACAACTTTTGCGGGAGGGATGGATCCCCCGGCGTTTATCGCTGCGCAGAAAAAAAGAGAGATTTTACGAATCGCAAACTTTGAAGCCGGCCAGGAGGAAGTTCGAGCTGAATTTGAAGGTGCACTTTTAGAAGGCGAGATTGGGGAGTTTGCGCAGATGGCTGGCGTCGTGCCTGCTATTGCGGGTGCCGCTAATGTGGCGGCGACGAGGACGCAAACACAAGCTGAAGCACGACGACCGCCGCAGGTTATTCACCAGGTTCAAGTGCAACGTGTCGTTTTGAAAGAGCCGCCGTTTAAGTTTATGATAGAAGCGGAAAAAGTTTTGAAGAGACTCGTTGGTACAAAGCCGGCGGAAATGTTTTGTTTACCGTTTGTTCATGGTAAATCGAAAGGTTGCGTTTTGAGAGAGCACTTCCGAGACGATATCGCCGAGTACGCGAAGGATATTCAGCTCGAAATCGTGCACTATTTGATCAATTTAGGATGCTTTGACGACGACGCTTTGGAGTATTTGAACACGCTTTACCCATCGCGCGACTTAATTTTGCTCGGTAAAGAAGATTTCAACCCTCCGGAAAATCCAGTCAAGATAGAACTAGATAGTAAAGTCATGAAGGCGAAGAAAGAAGCGGCTGAAAATATGAGAAAATACAAAGTGAACAAGGAACCGCCGCCGCCTGGTACCACCGTCGACTCGATCATCAAGAACAATGAGGCCATGATGAAGAATAATAATAATACGAACAATAACAACGCGAACGTAAAGAAAGAAGAGGAGGAAATTGAAACCGGAGTTGACACGCCAACGAACGACGAAGAGGAAGTGAGAGACGTGTGCTCGGATGTAGAAGACGACGACGTCATTGATTACATTAATAACCAAGAGCAAGCCAAATTGAAACGCGTCATTTGGTCAGAAATGAATAAAGACTATTTACAATCGCAGGCGGCGAAGGAAGCGAGCAAAGTCGCCCCTCGAGATCCTAATTTACCGCCGAAAAGAAAATACAACACGAAAAAGAAAGAAGAGAAGTATCAACGAGCGGAAAACGCCGCCGTGGCTGCGCAAACGGTCCTCATCAAGAAACGGGGTGTTTCATCAAAAATCAATTACGAAGCTTTGCAAAGTTTGTTCAACGAAAAGGGCGACACGAAGAAGAAGAAGAAATCGTTGGGTACGGCGGAAAAAGCAGAAAAATCAGCACCAAAGGAGGAGAGGCCGACGCCGACGACGAAAGTAGGTGCACCATTGGTGAAGAAAGTGAGTGTTGGTGGTACCACGGCGAAACGAAAGCGAGAAAAAGAAGATCTACCTGCGCCGGCGGCGGCCCCAGCAAAGAAGACAGCGACAAAGCCCGTGGCGAAAGCGGCGGCTGCAGTTGCCGAAAAGATGAAAGGGAAGAAGAAAGCACCGCCACAGCCTAAAGAGAAACCAACATCTCGCTCAACCCGGGCGACATCTCGCTCGACCCGAGGGTCTCAAGCCATCTCCGGTAAGAAATTCATTAGAAAGTAAAACATACTGTTATGAAAATAATTAAAGTGTATCTCATTCATTAATACCTACAGTAGTATATATCATCATATATCAGGTACGCGTGCCTGCCGTTTCATTCCTACTATATGACTTACTTTTCTGCGAACGCAACGCGAGCTAATTGCGCGATTTCACCGTCGCTCTTACCCTCCATCACCGCCTCGATCAATTTGTTTTGTTTTTTGTTGAAGAACATCGCCTTAACCGCGTTTTTCAACGCCGGATGAAACTCTTCCCCACCGACTATTTCCTCTGGCGTTTTCCAGGCGTATCCATCGTATTCGGTGTTCACCATCTCCAGTTTACTCTTCTCCTCGTCCGTGATCGTCGCCGTGGAAACTACGATCACATCTCCCGTACCATTCTCCGTTGGGGCTTGTTTTCTCTTCGCCCACACGTGCGTAGACGTGTGCACGACTTCAAATCTTGTCTCTTCGATATCTATTTTACACTCTCGTTTCACGTTTATTCGTGCCGCTTCGAACACGGAATCGCCGACTTTAATCCTGCCACCAATAAACCAAGGCTTGTTCGCCGCCGGTTCCACGTTTCTGTATCCGATTAAAATCCTCCCCTCAGAATCTTGCAGTAAAACGTCCGCGCATCCTTTCACGATGCAATCCAACGCGCGAGAGTATTCTTCGTCTTCGAGAAAGGTCGAATTTTTCACGTATTTCCCAGTCACGTAGTGCCCGTGGCGCGATGCGCGATGCGCGCCCGAGTACACAGAGTGTTTCGTCGTCGTCGCCACTGCCGTCGCCGCCGCGGTCGTCGTGCCTTCCGTCGCCTGTTGCTTCATCCTCGCGTCCTCCCTCTTTTAGTATTCGCAGTCGTCTTCGTTCTAGCGCGACGAGACGAAGAAGATGTTTTCTTCTTCTTCTTCTTCTTCTCCGCGACGAATGGAATAAATAATAATAGTGTTGCGACGTTTTGGAGACCGATTATTATTACACAATTAATCGAGTCGAGAAGAGATATAATTGATTGGATAAAACGGGAGGTAAAAAACAAAAAAACAACAAACACACGCCCCTCCTTTCCAATTTTTTCTTCGCCTTTGTGGGGGGGTGCTTTTATTATTAGTATTAGTAGTATTACGTGCGAGTCTATAAGCGTCGCCTCTTTTCCACGTTTTTTCCTTCCTTGTTTTTTTATGTGAGTGAGCAGCTTTTTCGTGTTGATAAAAACGAATAATGTCGTCTTTAAAGCACAACGTCGAATTCGTGCGACGACGCGTAAAATAAAAAACACGCGCATCATCAAAAAATCATCGGCGACGACGAGAGAACGAAAGAAAGAGGTTCTTCTTGGTCTTGGTGCTCTTCGCGTCGTGTTTTTGCGTCTTCTTCTTTTCTTTTTTTGCTTCGAGCGCGCGCGAAGAGGGAGATCGAGAGGAGCATCGCGCATCGACTTCAACGACCAACGCCGCCGGAAATTTTTTTTCCCCGTTTGCAATCATCATGCCAGCGGCGAAGAAGAAAACGATGACGACGTCCAAAGTGGAGGAGAAAATCGCCGCGCACCTCGAGATGCAAAAGAAATTCGTCACGGTGGGGTTTTCTGAAAATAAGCACACGCAAGAGAGGGCGTATTTCAACGCGTACAGTGGAGCAGGAGCCACGGAGGACGACGAAGACCCATTCTCGCTGGAGCAGTTTCGGAAAAATTTTACGATTAAAATCACGGAGAATAACGAGGCAACAAATACGTTGGAGTTTGAAATGGAAGGCATATCTGCGGCGTTCGCGAACGCGTTTAGGAGGATCATCATATCGGAAGTGCCGTCCATGGCAATTGAGAGGGTATACTTTCGACAAAACACGAGCGTCATAGCGGATGAAATTTTCGCGCACAGGTTAGGTTTGGTGCCTATTTTAGCCGATCCAAACGAGTTTGAGAGTTTTGATAAGGACACACACACGGATTTATTGAACGAGAAGAACACGATCGTGTTTAAAATGCACGTGAAGTGTCAAAAGGAGAGAGATTCGAACGGGAACATTGTCCCAGATTCCATTTTACACGAAAAAGTGTACTCGAAAGATTTAGTATGGTTGCCAAACGGGTCGGAGTTGGAAGATGAAAGTCAGCGTGCAGACGAGGACGAGGAAGAAGAAAACGATGACATGGACGACGATGATGACGACGACGAAAAGAAACACAAGAAAAAGAAAATCAAAACGTTTAGCAACTTCTCCGCGTCACAGGAGAAAAAATTTGGAAAAGAGGGCATCAAAACCGTCCACGACGACATTCTCCTCGCAAAACTCGTTCCTGGGCAGGAAATCGAGCTCGAAGCGCACTGCATGAAATCCATCGGCGCTGACCACGCGAAATTCTCTCCGGTTGGCACGTGCTGGTACCGCCTCGTCCCGACCGTGTACTTCAAAAAACCAGTCGTCGGCGCCGATGCGAAAATTTTCATGAGCGAATGCAGCGACCCGATCCCGAATCACCAATGCTTTGAACTCAAAGGCTCCGGCGAGAAAGCTGAGGTTAAGATCAAATCCATTCGAGGATGCGACTTGTGCTTAGAGCGCATTCGCGAACTCTCTGGCGAATCCGGTTGGGATTCCAAAATAGCCGTCTTGAAAAAGCGAGATCACTACATCTTCACCATCGAATCTGTCGGTGCGAGAAAACCGGACGTCATTTTCAAAGAAGCCGTGAGTATTTTAAAGAGTAAGTGTCACTCGGCCTTAGGAAGGTTGTTGTAATGTAAAGTATCATCAAAGTATTACACTCCAAGTTCAAACACCAAACCCGACTTTCGTCTCTCTCTCTCTCTCTCCCTTTTATTAAGTTGAGAAAAAAAAGCTTCCAATTCGTTTGGCCAGATTTTTTTAAACAAAAATTACTTTTCGTCGTTTCGTCTTCTGATATTTTTTTGGACAATTTTAAAGAAGGAGCGACATTTAATTAATTACCAATTGACTTTTCTTCCCGCGGGCGCGCGCGCCCACGTGCACATCGAACGAGGCCCGAATCACGGCAAAAACAGCTTGGTACACTCGAACGTTGCACAAGACACGCGTCTCTCATCTTCTCGCGCACGAGAACGGCGCGCTTTCGCGCGCTCACATTCTCCCCCCCCCCGCATTTCTACTACATTTCTTTTCGCATGACGCATTCGAACGCGCAGTCGATCGCGCTCACCGTGAGTTTAGTCGCGTGGGAGCACGAGAGAAAGCGATTGGAGAATCAATCTTCTAGGTTGGAAAGAAAGAAACACCAAGACCTGCATCAAAGAAAACGCGTTCACGCTCACTTCGATGAAACCATCGAAGAAGCCTTTCGTGAAAGGAGGAGGAGAAAAAGGCAAATGTCATTGGTGACTTTGGACGTTTCTCGAGAAAACGACGAAGAGATACGATCGATCGCACGAATTGTCGAAGAAGACAAACGAAGAAAAAACGTCGAAGAGAAACGAAAAAAAAAAGAAAAGGAGAAAGACGCTCCCGCGAAGCGAAAGAGAGTTTCTGTTCTTTGTTGTTGTTTTGGTCCGGACTCTTCTTCTGATCGAAATGTTGTGTCGTCATTCTCTTCGTCTTCGCGAGTATTGGCGTGTGAAGAGGAACAATTCGATTGCTGCGCGGAGAATCGTCCGTTATAATAATTTTGTTTTGTTGTTGTACATATTTACTCTTAGAATAACAATTTACTGCAGGCATAACGGAGACGGTTACGTGCGCGCGCGTACTGTCTTCTCCCTCTTACCCTATCATCGCTTCTTCTATGTATACGCACGCGCTCTCTTTTAATTTCTCTTCCTCCTCAAAGGTTTAATCACCACCTCTGTCTCCTTCTCTTCGAAGATTTCGTCCTCGTCGTCCTCTAACCACTCGTCCTCGTCATCCCCTCTCTCCGCGATGGTATCTTCGATAGCCATCATCTCTTCTTTTGTTGCATTATTTGAAGATCCTCTCTCTCGCTCCTCTCTTAAAATATCTAAAATCGAGTTGACTTTTTGCCCTCGCTCGAAACTTTCATCCAACACGAATCGGATTTCCGGGGTGAGTCTCAGAGAGATTTTCGAGCCTATTTTACCTCTCACGTACCCTTCGAGTTTTTTAAAGCCTTTCATTGCATTTTTCTTCCCTCGCTCGTCCCCGAGGACGGAGACGTAGACCTTTACCACTTGCAAGTCGTTCGATACCTATACGTACAAAAGTAAACGTTTATCAGAACACACGGAGAGAGAGAGAGAGAGAGAGAGAGGCAAAAACCGAACGCGTAACAATTAAAAAAGAAAAATGCATTCACACCTCGCAATCCGCGACCGTTGCTAACGTCGTGTTGTTCACGTCTACGCCGAATTTCACGTCCGGGTTCAGCAAACCTTTGATTTTCGCATCGTTTTGGAACATGTTGCCAATCTCTCGTCTCATTTGTTGTTGAACTCGCGCGACTCTCCTCGGGTCCGCGCACACGGTGTCTCGAAGGAACCCATTCTTTCGTCGCGTTTGACTCGATGCCCGTTGTTGTCGCGCGACTGTAATAAACCTTTCGGTCGTTCTTCTCGAAGAGAGCGACGCCGCGTCACGCGACGGCGACGGCGACGCCACCGCACCGCTGCTGCGCCTTTTGGATTGAGGAGACGCGCTCGCGGTGGCCACCGGCCGCACCGAAGCGGCGCCCGACGTTATCATCGCGATTTTTGCTCGTCGTCGTCTTCCGTTTCGACGCGACACAGACAGACGGGTCGTCGACACACACTTTAAAGGGCGCTTTTTCTCTCGTTTTTTTGTTGGTGTTGCAGCCGCCGAAAATGGTCCAATTTTCCAATATTTAACAACCCTCAACACAAAACCTCCTCTTCTGCTTCGTTTCCAACGCGAAGAAGGAGGACAAAACCACGACCGAGGCCTTTGGAACGCGACCACAACCACCACGACCACCACTCGATGACGTCGATGTGCCCGTCTCGCTGCGTGTCTTTTTCGTCGTCTTCCGCGCGCGAGATTTCCTCGTTTTCAAAAGCGAGGACAATTATCAGCAGGACCAACACCATCGTCGTCGACAGACGACGGGCGGGTTTGGGTGCGCGATTGCCGCTTCGAGCGTTGGCGCGACAGCACGAGCAGCAAAAACAACAACAGAGAGAGGAGGACAAAGCGAACACCGCGATCAAAGACGAGCGGATTCCAATCACCGTTCTGACTGGATTCCTTGGGAGTGGGAAGACCACCTTGCTCAACCACATCTTGACGCAAGACCACGGCAAGAAAATCGTCGTCATCGAGAACGAGTTCGGTGAAATCGACATCGACGGCGAGATTGTGCATCGAGAAAAATCGGAAAACGAGGACATTTTGTTGCTGAACAACGGATGTTTGTGCTGTTCGGTGAGAGGTGATTTAGTGGACATGCTGATTAAATTGTACGACGCTCGAAAAGGAGAATTCGACCACGTGGTCATCGAAACGACCGGTTTAGCCAACCCGGCGCCGATTATACAGACGTTTTACTTAGAGCCGGCTTTGTTAGATAATTTTCGCGTCGATGGAGTCGTCACGCTCGTGGATGCCAAGCACGCGCATTTACACTTGGACGAGGTGAAACCAGATGGGGTCGTCAACGAAGCGTTGGAGCAAATCGCATTTGCAGACCGAATCGTGTTGAATAAAACGGATTTGGTCAGCGATGAGTCGGAATTGAATGGGCTACACAGACGAATAAGGGAGATTAACGCGTTGGCGGAGATTCAACGGGCAACAAAAGCGAAAGTGCCGTTGGATTTTTCGCTCGGGATTGGCGGCTTTGATTTGGAGAAAGTGCAAGAAGCCGTCATGGGAAAAGATGAACAACACAGTCACGGCCATTCGCACGATGACCATGAACACGATCACGGTCACTCCCACGATGATATGGTCGAATCCGGCGAGATTGAGTGCAACGACCCTTCGCACTCGCACTCGCATTCCGGCGGCGGCGATTCTCACGGTCACTCGCACGACGCATTGGTCGAATCCGGCGAAGTCATTTGCAACGACCCTACGCACTCGCACTCTCACGGTCACTCACACACGCACCACGACGATGCCGTCGGTTCTGTTTCTCTCGTCTTGGATGGAGACGTCGATTTGGATAAAATTAATGACTGGCTCGGCGTTTTATTGAACGACCGATGGGAAACGCTCTTTCGAATGAAGGGCGTTTTAAGCATCGAAGGATGCGACGAACGCTACGTCTTCCAAGGCGTCCACGCGTTGTTTGAAGGCATGCCGGACCGACCGTGGGCGGAAGGTGAAACAAGGCGTTCGAAACTTGTGTTCATCGGGAAAGATTTAGTCGAAAAAGAGTTAGCCATTGGTTTCGCCGCGTGTTTGGTAGATGAGAATAAAAAGAAAAAGGTCGGCGCGCTCGGCGAGCTACGATAATACAATATATGTGGTACAAAGAAGAAGAGAAAGAAGAGGGAGAAGGAGAAGAGGAGGAAGAAGCCGAGGAGAAGGTAACGGTAAGAGAGAAGAAAAACTTCTGTGTCTGTTTATATGCATCCTCTCGTGTACATTCAAATCATCGTCTGCTTCTGGTATATCTTTTTCGTCCTTCTCTTTATCACACAATCGAGAGCGAAAGAAAAAATCTGCTCTTCGAATGAATCCGTCGACATAATAATTCGCATTAATTTAATTTTGCAGCACCATGATGATGCGCCTCCGTCTCTCTTCCTCCCTCCTTCTACTCGTCTCGATGACGATGACGATGATGCTAACGACGAGCAGAGTTGTTCGCGCGTTTCAATTTTTCAGAAAAGACAACGCGGATGACGATGGTCATCAATCTCCTTCGGGAAAAGTCATCAATTTGCGCCTTCGATCCGCGCAATGCGCGGCGTGTCATCGCGTCGTCTCGCAGCTGCACACGAGACTGTTGCCAAAGATAAGAAGTCAGATGCAGTTGGAGAGAGATAGGTGCGTTGGACCACACGATTTTCACGTTCGAGGCTTTTTTCTTTTCTCTCTCTCTCTCTCTTTATGTTTCTGTATCTATTTCTGTTAGGCACGAGTGTTGGTGTGAGAAGATACGCGCGCCTCTTTCTCTCTCTTGTCTCTTGGTATTTCCTCTCGCTGACTTTTCTCTCGGCCAATTGTACAGATCATTATCAGATTTCGCGACGAAAGCGTCCACGTACGGCACGTACGAGATGCTCGTGGAAGACGAAGTTGAGCACGCGTGTAAACTGATGTCTTTATCGGACCCGCAAAAACGAACACGCAAAGCGTGCGATAAATACGTGCAAGAACATACCGACGACATCGTAGAGACGTATTTGCAGAAAGTGACGGAGGCAAAGAAATTCATCGCTGGATTTGACAATGTCGAGGAAAGAAAAATGGAAAGCAGCAACCAGGAGGAGAATGGGTATGTGTCGGAAGAGGACTTAGCGAAGGACGAATTTGAGCGGACAGAGTTGTTTAAGAATATGCGACGACACACATGCGAGAAGACGTGCAGAGACCCACAAACGAGCCACGGGAAAGAAGACGAAGATGAACGTAAGAAACTCGACGCGAACGCGTTGAATCATTTAGATGTCAAAGACTCGGATTTAGTCGAGTTAGAGAACGCGTTGTTGACGGAACCTTTGTCGTATGAAGACGCGAGGGAGGTTGAAGAGACGCACGGTTTTTTTGAAATCGTTCCGAAAGATTTCGAGACGAAAGAGAGCATTTTTAACTCCAGTCCGATTGATTTGCTGTTGTTGATTTCGAGACCGAACACGGTGGGTGACTTTCAGTTTGCACAGATGAAAATATTGCGGAAAGTGAGCGATGCCATACGAGCGTACGAAGAGGATCAAGACTTGAAAGAAATGCTGTTGCGAATGGTCGTCTTTGACGCGGATCGATTTGGAAAGGAAGGCGGGATTAAGAATTCGACCACATTAATGCGCGCGACCGGGGGCTATGAAGGACCGATGTTGTTGTACATGACTGGAATGAAAAAAGGCGAGTGCAGAGAAGAGATTGCGAAAGCAGAAAGTCCGAATAAACCAGGAAAGAAGAAAAAATTAGCGAGACCGATACCGTTGAATTCAGAGCCGGGAGAATCCGTCGTCGCGGATTCTGCTGTGACGTACGAGGAGATTTTACGAAACATCGCCACAATGTCGAAAAATAAAAAAGTGCGGCGCGCGATCAAGGAAATCATGGATGATAAGAGCGTGGATGATAAGGATCCGAAAGGGTTCCATCGAATCCAAGCAGATCCGTCACACGACATGTTTGAAAAAGAAAGGGTGATAGAACTCTAGGTTTGATGAGTCGGTTTGTTTCTCCGAGGAGGAGTCGGTTTGGTATATTTTACATGTTGGAAATATCTATATTCAACACATTTACCGATCTACATGAAACTACGGCACGCTACACCGTTCATCCTACTTCTTCTCTCCTCGTCTTCTACGAATGCGTTGGAGATATCATCCACCGTGACTCGAGACCCGATCGGAACGATTCGAACCACCGGCGTCGAGAATGTGGTTTCTTTTAATTTCTTTTGCGAATTCGTATTACCTTTTCTGAGACAAGCAAGCGTTGAAGTCCATCCCGCGTGGTGCGGAGGAGGAACAGGAGAGGCAGAGCAAGCCGCTGACGTTACGAATATCAGCGGAGAGGGCGCGGGTCTAGAAATGTCTCAACAATTAGGCCAAGGGGAAATCCAATCGAACGAGTTGTTACAGAGCGGGTTTGGCTAAGCGCTCTTGGGCCAACAAACACTAATAAAAAGAGATGAAAGATACGTACAGTGTACCGTACTCCCTTCTTTTTAAATAAACACAAATACCTCGCAATGGTTCAACATAAATTATTCAAACACCGCTCGATTTTGCGTTCGCGTGCGCTACTAAAGATCTAAGAATAAAATAAATCTCCTCTCGTTCCATGGCACTCGTAGCCCAGGATTGGACGACGTCTTTCGCCTTGGAATGTTCGCTCGCTTTAAGAAGAATTCGAGCAGCATCCCCGACAGAGTCGGCGTCGTCTCGCAGTAACGTTTCAGCTTGCGCTATGGCAGCTTCGAGAGAGATGGGGGAGGTGCTGCTCTCCATTCCTCCGGTTTCTTCAACTTTGATGAGGGAGGCGAGAGAGGATACAGCGTATGCAAGCATACCACCGCCTTCTTTGGGAATCAAGTACACGCGGCGAGCGTCTCTTTTAACTTGTTTTTCCAAAGTATCTCGAAGCTGCTCGAGCGTCGGAACGTCTTTCGACGCTAATCGCTCCAAAGTATTCTCCGTTCCAGACAAAAGAGCTCTCAAAACGTCGTCATTTTCGGCAACTTTCTTCAAAAGGCGCATCTCGCGCGCAAATGATTCTCCTTTTTCAATCTTCTCAGAAAGCTTCGAAATACTGGCGATGATTTCGTGCGCAGCCCTGGCATCTTCGAGCGCCTTTCTGCGATCAGAGAGAATCGTTTTCAACGCGCCAAATTTAATGCGCTCTTCGTCAAGTTGTTTGACGCGTTTAGCACGTTCGGCGAGCACCATTTCTTCGGCTTTTAGCGCGTACTCTCTCTTGCTTTTTTCTAAATTTTCAGCGTGTTCCTTTTCCATCTCGCGACATTTCGTTTCCAACGCTTGCACGTTTGCTTGCTCATGTGCGAGTTGATCGAGCGCACGGTCCAGCTTGGCCGCGTCTGTGTTTTCTACTTGTCCCTGTTTCTGACTGGATGAAGCGGCCTCGGCAGAATCCATATTCTGTTTGAAAGAAAGTAAAAAAAAAAGCAAAAGTCAGTCACTGTTGGAAAAAAGTAGCGAAAACACTAATGAAAGATGACGATGGATTTACGTCTTCCGACAGGTCAAGGGTAAGCAGAAGTAGAACGAATTCTAAAGGCCCCTCGATCGACCAGGTCAACGTTGGAATTTAATATTGCCGTGTGAAAGGACCGCTCGCGACTCACAAACCAAAGGGAACCGAAAAAACGGAACTTATCTTTGGAGTTTAAGTTGTCACGCCGGCTGAGTATGTGGCGTTTGTTTTATTCGTTCGAACGATGAAGTAAAAGGATGGTGCAAACGAACTAAGGAGGAAAGAAAGAACTTTTCTATGAGAAAAAGAAAAGTATACGAATGCGCACCTTTGTCAGCAACTTACTCGCGGTTTCGAAAACTTCCGTCAACTCTTTCGCCACTTCCTTTTCTCCGTATTTCGGTCGAGACACATCCTCGGAAGACAACGAAGGAGAAGACGACGAGGATTGTGTTGTTGTTGTTGTTGTTGTTGTTGTTTCTGGTTGTGGTGATGTTGATGTTGATGATGTCGAGGAATCCGGAACAAAGGCTCTCGTAAATTCTTCCTCGATCAACTTTGCGGCGTCTTCGCGCAACTTTTGAATCAACAAATCCTCCGCCATTCTCTCTTCATCCTCTTCGTTCTTTGGTTTCACCTTCTGTGCAGAAACACTCTCATCCTCTTTGCTCTCGACGGCTACTTTCGATTCTGCAGTTTCTTCTATTAACAAAGGTTCGCGGTGTTCTTTATCGTTCAACTCTTCTCTACTCTTCTTCGCTTCATCATTTATACTCTTCATCTTCATCTTCTTCTTCATCTTCGCGTTCTGGTGACCTGAAGAGGGTGAACTTACGACGGAGTATATTCCGCCGACAACAATCGCCATTCCAGCTAAAGCGCGCGCTACGGTGCCAAAATCTAACCCTTCTGCGTTCACGTTCTGTTGTTGCTTTTGTTCAAAAAATGATGACGACGACGACGACGACGAAGCGCCTTTACCGCTCGCCGCCCCTACTCCTGCCACTGTTGCTGTCGTCGTCACAGAAGACGGCGCGATCCTACCCCCATCGGCTCTTGCCGGCAAGTGCGGTAAAACCGTAACTTTTTCCACTCTCGGCGGCGCGTCCGTTCGGTGCGCAGCTGTGGTGGTTGAACTATTACTACTCGTCGCCGTCGCCGCCGTCGCAGCAAACGAAGGAGAAGAAGGCGACGTGTTCCCTATCGTTCTCACTACCGGCAAATGCGGCAAAACGTGCACCTTCTCTACTTTCGGCGGCGCATCCGTTCGTATCGCTCCTCCTTTCGAGGAGACACTCTTCCCAAGCTTTGTTGAAGATGAACTCTCATCCTTCTTCTTTCTCGTCGTTTTCTTTGCCGTCGTCGTCGTTTTTGTCGTCGTCGTTTTTGTATTCTTCTTCATCGTCTCCTTCTTCGTCGCTTTCGCGTACGCGCGTCTGCTCGCGCTTCCCCCGGCGACCGACGACGCGCTCGTCTTCGTCGCCCCCAAAATCCCATTATTCGCCAAAGCGACCGACGACGAAACCGCCTCGCGCCACAGCGACGCCACGCGCCGACGACCGCGATCGTCCGCGACGACGGCACACGTGCTCCTCCTCCTCGCGTGGACGACGCGCATGACGACGACGATGGTGGTGGTGGTGGTGGTGGTGGTCTTCTTCTTCCGGCGTGGCTTTTTTTTCTCTCTCTCTCTCTCTCTCTCCCGGTTGATGATGATGATGCAAAAGAAGCACTCAAATCATCTTTAGGAACAAAAGAAAAGAGACTTTGGAATGCTTAGGGTTTCAAAAGAACCCAAAAATGATGTTTTTAGGGTTTCAAAAGAGCCAAGAAAGCAAAAAGGGGAGGAGTAATAATCGATAATAAAGTTCAAAAAAAGACTTGAAAAGAGTACCGTGGACCGACCCCTAAAACGAAGGTATTCGCGTGTGCACTCCGACATCATCATCGTCCAACAAACAAAACGCGGTTAAAAAAGCTACCCACACCTCGCTCGCTCGCTCCCTCGCTCGCTCCTCTCCCGTCCTCTCCGCGGACGAAAACGACGCGTGTCTTCGTGGTCGCGTTTCACGTCTCGCGTTGTCTTCGCGCGGCACCAGACAACACCGCTCGAGAAGAGAGAGAGAGGCAAATGCGGTCGTGAGAAGACGCAGAAGAAGAAGAAGAAGAAGAAGAAGAAGAAGAAGAAGAAGAGAGGAAACGCGAATCCGCGTCTCGCTCGCACGATGACGACGAGGACGACGACAAAAGTCTTCCTCCGGCGCGTCGACGGGAGCAGAAAGAACAAAACCACCGCCCGAATTTGTTTGCCTGAGAAATTCAACGAGCCTTTAATCATCGGGAGAGAGCAAAAAAGAGGTAGCCGAGAAGAAGGAGGACGAGGACGAGGGGGAAATAATGGAGAAGGGAACGGTGGAAGTTCGATGACTCCAGTATTCGTGGGATTAGAAAACGAACCGATGGTAGAAGACGAGCACGTGCAAGTGACGAAGATGCGGCTAGGCGAGAGGACGAGCGGCGTGGCGGTACAAGTGAAAGCGATCGGGAAGTCGGCGGTGTACATTCAATCGGATTCGAAGACTATAAGTCAGTTGAAACGAAACTCGTCGGCGCTTTTGTTGAAAGGGCAGACCATGTTTTTAGGGTACGAGAATAAAGAGTTCCGCATCGCGTTTGTCGTGGAAGAGGAGAAGGGAGAGGAAGAGGGGAATGGGAAGCCGATCGAAGTGTTAGAGATTGAAGAGAGCGACAGCAGTCCAGAAAAGAATGGTGAGCATAAGGACGAGAAGAAGGAGGAGGAGGACGTCGAAGTTGTTGATAGTGAAGACGAGAAGATGGAGAAGAACGGCTTTGTGTCGTCGAGGGATGCGTCGAGGAAGCGCGTGTTACACAAGAAGAAAATTTCTCGTAAAGAATCACTCGTTTCATCCTCATCAGACGACGAATTCTCAGGTCAAGGGAAGAAGACGTTCGTGATTGAAGATGACGATGATAGTGATGACGACGACAACGACAACGACGACGACAGCGGCGGCGACGGCGGTGGAAACGAAGAACGACCAAATTTAAGGAAAAAAATAGTTTTAGATAGCAGCAGTAGTAGCAGCAGCAGTAGTCGAAGTAGACGTATGCGTAGTTCTGAAAATCAAGAAGATGGTGATTCGTTGACGTCTGAAAAAGGAGAAGGAAAAGAAGAAGAAGAAGAAGAAAAAGAAATGCAGGAGAAGAAGGAGGAAGAACCGAGCACTCATCCATCAGGACCGTCGCTTTTTAATCTCATTCACAAAAAGCTCGAAAAAGAAACGTTCAAGGCGCGGAGTGCGGCTTCGAAAAAAGCAGCGCAGACGATGAAGAAACGAAGAGCGAGCGGGAAGGATGATTATGATGACGATGATCACAACGACGAGTGGTATGGTACCGCGCCGGAAGATGATGAGGTGGACGATAAAGAAGATATCATCGCGAGAGTTAAAAGGAAGAAGAAAGCGGTGGAAAAGAGCAATCCGAACAAGAAAGTCAAGAAAATGAAACCGGTTGCATCATCTCCAATCATCATCGGTTCGTCAGACGAGGAAGAGGAGGAGAAGGTATTAGACAGCGATATTGACGCCTACGACTTTGAAGAACGAGAAACGATTAAGAACAAGAAGAAAAGGAGCACGGAGGAAGTTGTAGGGGGAGATTTAGATAACAATCGTCAAAGCGAGAAAAGGAAAAAAGTAAGCGACGCACCTAAAGAACAGAAGAAAGATACGGCGTCTAAAATAACAAAAGGAGCGACAAAAATATCGGTAGCAAGTGCAAAGAGCACTCGAGAGATTCGAGAGATGTCTGAGCGAAACGAGGAGAATATTCGACGTCAGAAAATAGAGTTAGAAAAGCAAGTGAGAGAACAACAGCGTCGCGACGAGTTGGAAGAGCAGCGCGCACGTGAAGAACGAATTCGTCGACAGCAGGAGCAGCATTATCAACAAAGCCAACATCATCATCAGCATCCACCTTACACCGGTGAGTACCAAGACGATGTATCAGTTGTTACCTCGTATGCTCGAATGCTCGATGCTTCAGCAGAACTGAAATATTTCGAGGCAAACGATCTACAAGAAGCGACGAGGCAATACGAAGAAGCATCGAAGCAATATTCAAAAAAGACGTATCAAAGCGCGAAAGGACCGGCGTTTGCTACCTTGCAACAAAGAAAAACAAATTTGCAAACCACGTCTTTCAAGCACGCACAATTGAAAATGGAATATTCAGAGGCATCCCAAGCGCATAAATTAGCCATGAAGCGCGCTGCCGCCGCCGCTGCTGCTGCTGCTGCGACGGCTACGCAATCCAAGCGAAGAAAAGCGACGGCGGCAGAAGAATCAATGGATGAAAAGCGATGGACTGAAGAGAAATTAGCCTGGGACGCGTGTTTTATCAATGAAGACGCTGAAGACGCAAATATCGACCTCCACCGCGATACCATCGCCGGATGGTCCATCCGCGACCTCAAACGCCGCGGCGCTCTCATTGGCGCCGACTTCTCCTCTGCCATTGAAAAATCCGAATACATCGATGCCATCGTCCGTCGAATCACCGCCATCGGTGGCAAATCCGGCTGGCTTCGTCGAAAACGTCATAAAGACGCCTCCATCGAAACCGGAAAGCGTCAAAGAGAAAAGCTCAAGGCCTATCAAGACTCCACCGCCATCGACATCGAGGCTGAATCCGCCACCCGTCGCTTACAACATCAAGCTCGCAAAACCGTCGAAAAATGGTCCCATCGCGCTGACTTGCGCCTCTTTCTCGTTCGCTGCGGCGTCGACGTCGAAGGTGGTGAAAGAGGGAAATCAGATAAAAAAACGCTGCAAAAAGCGTACAAACGCGCCATGATGAAATTTCATCCGGACCGACAACACGCGAAAGCCGAAAAGGACCGCGTGTTAGCTGTCGAGGTGACTAAATATATCAACGAAGTCTGGGCGGGTATGAAGTGACTGCAATAGAATGTAACGGTTTTCTCGTGATGTGCACGTGATTTTCCTTCGAACCCAGAATGTGATCCTCTTTTTGGCGTGATGTTGACTCTTTTGTTTCCCCGCCGACGCGTGTTCACGTTGTCTTTGTTTTCATTCTCTTTTTTCTTCTTCTCTTTTTTACGTACGATTGCTGTACAAGCCCGCATCGTCGTCAAAAACACACGTCTATTTACGCGCACGTAGAGGGAGAGATGACAGAGCAAAAGCGAAAGACTACTCGGCACTCGTCTGGAAAACCGCCGAAATCTGGAGGAGGAGGAGGAGGAGGAGGAGGAGGAGCGCAAAAGGACGGTGGTGGCACGACTCATAACACAAAGTCGTCCGCATCATCGTCGCCATCATCGACTTCTTCGAACAAAGAAAAAGGAAGACCTCGATTTAAAGTCACCGACGACGTACGCCTACCCAACCGCACATTTACCATAGTCACCACGGCAGCGTTACCATGGATGACCGGAACGTCTGTCAATCCGTTGTTACGGGCGGCATATTTAGCGAATTCGACATGCCACGACGAGGAGAGCAAGAAGAAAGACAAAGAAAACATAAAAAGAAAAGTGGCGTTAGTCGTCCCGTGGCTCCCACGGTGCGACCAAAAGCAGGTGTTTCCCAAGCGGCAATCTTTTAACCATCCGGAAGAGCAAGCGGTAGCGATGATGGAGTGGGTGACAAACAGAGTTGGATTTCGCCCGACGGTTGAAGTTCTTTTTTACCCGGGTAGGTATGCTACGGACAAAGGGTCGATCGTCCCAGTCGGGAACATCATCGAAAGAATACCGATTCGGTTGAGAGATGTAGCCATATTAGAAGAGCCAGAACATTTAAATTGGTTTCATTGCGGGAGGAAAGGGTGGAAGCAAGAGTTTAATTTAGTCGTTGGTATTATACACACGAATTATTTAGAGTACGCGAGAAGAGAGGAAAACGGAGAACAGAAGGAAGCGTTTATACGGGGGTTGAATTTTACCATGTGCAGAATTTATACTCATAAAATTATTAAATTGAGCGACGCAGTGCAAGATTTTGGCGAAGATGCGGTGACGGTGAACGTGCACGGCGTGTCGAGAGCGTTTTTGGACGTCGGGAAGCGCAGAGCGGATTTCGCCAAGGAGAATGAAAAAAGTGGAGAGAGGTTAGGCTTTTCGAAAAATTGTTATTTCATCGCGAAGGTCGTGTGGGCAAAAGGGTATCACGAATTGTTAAACGTGGTTCAAGAGTACAACAAATCTTTGGCGCTGAGAAAGGAGAAAATGGGAGAAGGAGGAGTGGACGGTTTGGAGTATTTACCCGTGTCTGTGTTTGGCGACGGAGACGATTTGTGGGACGTCAAAGCCGAATGCCAAACGAGGAAAATCCCGCTCGATTTCAAAGGACGATTGGATCATCTCGATAAATCCATCGACGAATTTAAGATTTTTATCAACCCGTCGCTTTCGGATGTCGTCGCGACGACGACGGCGGAGGCATTAGCGATGGGTAAGTTTGTTATTTGTGCGGAACATCCTAGCAACGCGTTTTTCGCTACGTTTGAAAATTGCAAAACCTACGCCTCTCAAGAGGAGTTTAATCGAATAATGGATGACTGCTTGCGAACGGAGCCAAAACCGATGGACGACGTCGCCAGAGCGCGTTTGACGTGGGAAGCGGCAACCTCGAGGTTGTTGGATGCTTCTGAATATCCGATTAGGAGAGATAACACGAATGGTAGTACTAGTAGCGAAACAGGAAAAGGGTATAACCCGATGGCGGGGCTTTTTCGTCCCTTCAAGTGGGTGCGCAAGCGCGTCTCTTGTATCTTTTGGCGAGCAATACACATGCGATTGACTCAAAGTGAAGCCATGCGTGTCGTGTGCGGCGGTGGCGCGGGCACATTAAAATCTCCAAAAGATTTAGTTGATTGGTGTCCAGATTATTGGACTGGAGGTGCGTTCGATCGGCCGCCGAGCATCGCCCAAGATTTAGGTTTGTTCACCGATGATGGAGACGAGTAATGTTACGATGATTCTCAATAAAACAATATCAACAATAACGACAGCAATAATACGTTTATCGTGAAATAAGTGCCTTTTCTTCTTCCCTTTATTTTATTACATGTGTCGATCGCGCTGCCTAAAAACGGAGGTGATGAGTCGATATTCTCGATATAAATTTTCACCTCTTGGTTTACTCATTTTTACCCAAAAACAAAAAATTATTTGATCGACCGGACTGTCCAAACAGTCTTTGAGACCGCCTCCCTCCCCACATAAAATCCAAGTCTCTCTTCGTAAAAGTTTATATATTCCGCGCGCGAACGAGACGCGAGACGTCGAACGGGTGCGCCCTTTCTTTCTTTCTTTCTTTCTTTCTTTCCTTCCTTCCTTCGCGCTCCGTTGTGATGCGCGTTTCTTCTTCGCGCGCCGGTGTTCGACCCGCGCGTTCGAATTGTGTTTCGCTTTGGACGAGGGTTGAGCGATCTCTCCCCCACCCCCCCCGCTCTCTTTTAATCTCTCACCGGTTTCTCTTTTTCTGTTATTCTCCCGCAAACAAACGCAGTTTTTGCTTCTTCTTTCTTCAGATGAGGACGACGACGAGGAGGATGACGACGAGGATGATGATGACGAGGCGCTCCGTGTGCTCCTCCCGCGTTTTGTTGTTGGTCGTGTTCTTCATTTTTTTAGCCGGAGGGTCGACGTTCGTTTCTGGGGTGGACTCCACCGGGAAAAAAGGTGGCGAAATAAAAGAAAAAGAAACGTCTTGGAAAAATGAAGATCGAGACGAATACGAGTTGCCAATTTGCCACGATGAAACATTGCGAAGATCTCCAGTGAGGAGTGCTACTAGTGGTGAAATCGCTGCAAAGATGTCGCAAGCGACGCGATATGTGGACGGGCACGTTCGCGTCAGTCGGGACAGGAATGAAATGCACGTGGACGCGAAAGTTATCAGAGTCAATGGTAATTTGAGTGTGGGCAGGAATTTGTATTTTGAAGGGGACTTGAAAGTTGAAGGGCCGTTAATTATGGGAAACAAGAAAGACGCTTTTGAGGAGATTATGCGTTTGGAGAGTGAAATCGAAGAGATGACGGCGATTGTGGAAGAGTTGGAGGGCCACCACGCGCTGACGGATGCAAACTTTCACGCTGCCATTGATCTGTGTTTGACGTTCAACAATGGAAAATACCGAAAAGACGGCGCGTGCGAGAGTTTGCATTACGGCGGGCGCATTGGAGATTGGGACGTCAGCCGAGTGACAAACTTTACGCAAACGTTTATGAATCGAGCAGAGTTCAACGCGGACCTGTCGAGATGGAACACGTCGAGCGCGAAGAGTTTCGACTCAATGTTTAAAAACGCGACAGCGTTTAACGGGGACGTTTCAAAGTGGAAAACAGAGTCCGAGGCGACAAAGGACGAAATGTTTCACGGCGCAGTTGCTTTTAAAAGTAAATATATGTGCGCAAAGTATACCGACGCGCCTGAAGATTTATCATCGTGCGCGGACGTGCTTGCGGAATGGATCGCTCCCAGTCCGCCACCGGGCTCGCCACAACCACCGCCGGAATCGCCTCCGCCGAAACTGTCCGAGCTAATAATTTCGCCACCGCCGCCAGTCTATTTGCCTCCGCCGTCACCGCCGGCACCTCCTCCTCTTCCATCGCCTCCGCCGGTGCAAACTGAAATGTCGGAAACAGCTAATGCAATGGAGCTTAATCAAAGGTACATGCCCAAAACAAATGGCTGGTACGAGTTACTACCGGAAGGCTATTCGGGAGCGGCGCAAATAGCATACGTCGATTACGACGGATCGGTTTCTGGAATTGAGGACGAGGGACCTTGGATTCAAGTCAGGTACGCGAAGAATAAATACTCCCGCGCGCATCCTTGGAGCGCTTTGGGAAAAGGCGATCCGTTTCGGGAAAGCGGAACGGCTTATTCGGGGAATTTTGACTATGCTCAAAACGAAAATTGGATCGACACGTTGCTGAATCAAGCTGTGGACGTGCGTCAGAGATTTGTATCTTGGGGAAAGCGCTCTGTTGGTTGGAATTACGATCACAACTACCAAGCGGCGCGCGGATTTGATGGCGTCAATTACACGGTTTGGGGGAACGGCACTGCTTTAGTTGGTGGTACCGCCACGCCACCTACGGGATTTTCCTACGGCACGTCTGGGTTTAACGCATTTCTAAATCCTGCCTCTCTCGAAATCGATCCTACGAATTTGAACGACGACGTGTGGAGTAAGAGTGTTTTATATTTCCGAAACACTGGGGGAGGGAAGATACTTCCCATTCGAGGTATTTGGAATGCAGATTTGGACGATCCTGGTGAAGGTAGATATTTCCCCCTCATTCATCCAGATGTCGGCGACGAAGTCGACGCGAACGGTGTGTTTACCGAGTCGAGCGATACGTGGGTGAAAATTGTGCAAGATTTTTTACCGCCTTTGCCGCCTCCTCCTCCCTCGCCACCGAGTCCACCTCCCCCACCACCGCCGAGTCCACCACCATCACCACCGCCATCACCACCTTCGCCACCTCCTTCCCCACCACCGAGTCCTCCACCATCACCACCTCCTTCTCCACCACCGAGTCCTCCTCC
>MDTG01390507.1_pt1 | contig 37902 bp, 21 predicted proteins | sample 811421 | NCBI WGS metagenome assembly MDTG01 (sample SAMN05326645, study PRJNA326480) | marine metagenome | isolation source: seawater | place: Pacific Ocean: South East | collected 2011
ATAAACGAAGAACCCCAGTGTTGAATAATTGGTGTTGTGGTATTACTTACAAGCACCAGTCCTGTTTTTTCTGTGTGCGTTGTGGCACTTGCGGCAGTATATGTTCTTAATGATCCACTTGCATACTGCTGTAATGGTGACGCTCTAGTACAACCTGTCAACGTATTGTTTGTAATACCAGTGTATGTAATTAATTCATTGTCTATATAAATTGTTCCACCTGTATCTGGGAAATCACTTGCATCAATAAGTTCAATTTCAGTTTGTTCTGCTGTGATTGTAGATTTCAATTTACCAATTGCACTTTCATTCATCACTTCATAACGCACAGGTTGGTTACCAGTACGCATATATGCTTCTGTGTTAACGTTTGAGTTACGTATTCTGTGTGCCATGATAAAGTTACCATCGCCACCTCTGAACATATAGTCAATAAAACCAGCACCATACCATGAGTATTGTACGCCAATCATCTGCATATAACTTATATCTAAGTTGTATCCTGATTTACCTGTGCCATCACATTTATCTCTATTCCATTGATCTTGTCTGGCTTTGATATCTTTAACTTTTGCCATCTTAGCACCAGATATACTTGTAACACCTCTAAAGTCTGGTGCAACGTTAATACTTGTTTGATTGTTTACTTTTGTAACAACGTGTGTCATACCACGTATAACTATTCTATCACCTACACTTAATTGATCTTGGAATCTAGTGTTTAAACCTGTAATTTCATTAGCATCTTTTTGTGCTGAACAAGTACCTGACAGTTGGAATGTTGCACTACGCAATACACAGTATAGATACTTTCCGTTATATTCAAAGAAGATACCGTTTTGATCGTCATATGTTCCTGCTCTTACAACAGAACCATGCCATGTACGTGTTTGAACCTGTGGATTATCTGTTAAGGTAGCAGTTGTGGCTCCTAGATAATATTGACTTTTAACCTTGAACGTTCTTTCATCAACAATACTATCAACAGTGTAGTTACCGTTATAACCTGGAGTTGCTATTCCTACTAATCTAATACCTGCACCTACTTGTAATCCGTGATCAACATCGTCAGTAGTTACAGTTATGTTACTTTCATAAGCAGTACCATCTGCTGTTACACTTAACAAGTCATAACTTGGTGCAAACAAGGCACCAGTTGTGTACATAATACCTTTACCTGATTGGTATCTAATATATTTTTTACTTTGACGTATTGCCTGTGCACCATGCACTGGTGATCCTGTTCCTAGTTGAACACCTCCATCAAATGGTCTGTGTACAAAGAACGAATCTGGTCTAGGATACACTGTACCTTGAATTGCATCATCATTATTATTACCTGTATCAATTTGTCCAACTGATAATGCTTGATATGAAATTTGATCTAAAGCACTAACAGATGTTGCTATAAATGATCCTGCCGCCAAGTAGTGATTGTTTGCTCCGTCGTCTGAATCTACACTAACAATAAATGTTGAACCCGGTACAAGTCCATGTGGACTTCCAAATGCAACAGTTATAGTTGCCAATGCATCAAAGTTTACAGTAGATAATGCTTGTAAAGGATTTGTTGTGCTTTCAGACATACTTACAGTACTGTAAACAGTTAAAGTACTACCTTGTGCACCTGATCCTTCTTCAGTAGTTGTAAGTACATCGCCGTTTGGATTGCCGACTGTGTCTACTGTAATTGTTAAATCATTTGATGGACTATTACCACCTAAATTACTACCACTAATTAAAATTCTGTTTCCTACTTTATATTGGCTACCAGGAGTGTTTACTGCTACTGTGTAAACTCCTGCATTTCTTGTTATATCAAAACTAGCACCGTTACCGTTTGGTTCTTCGTTGTTACCTTGAACGTCTACAAATGTTCCTGATCCTGGTACAGCATTTCCTGATTCGTTTACTGCTGTTACACCGTCAATACTATCAAGTGGTGCCACAACTGTTAACGTACAGTCATTTGCAGGACTTGAACCGCCTAAGTCTGTTCCTGGAATTACTATTTCATCATTTACAGCATAACCTTCACCAGCAGTGGCTACAACTGCTGTATAACTACCACTTGCTGTACTAATATTAAACACAGCACCTGAACCTAACAAGTTTGTTTGGTTTGCGGCAGTAATTTGACTGTACACTTGACTGTTTAAACCAGTACCTGCTTCAGTGAATGTTGTTATTGCACCGTTAACATCTACTGCATCAATAGTCAAAGTTAAATCGTTTGTAGGACTTGTACCTCCTAATTCTGTACCATCAATAGTTACTGTATCATTTACTTGGAAGTTTTGTCCTGGTGCATCTACAGTAGCCGTATATACAGTTGCATTTTTAGTTACGCTAAATCCTGCTCCTGTACCTAAGTTATCTGTTGTATAATTTACACCGTTGTATGTTACGTTTGCATCTGTGGCTGTACCTGCCGCGGTTACACTTAAAATATTTCCAAAACTATCTACACTTGTAACAGTAATAATACAGTCATTTGTACTATCTGATCCACCTAAAAATCCACCAAGTATTTTAATTCTATCATTTACTCTATAATCTGTTGAAGCATTAGGACTAAACACTTCTGCTGTATATGTTCCTGATGCTTTTGTAACATTAAATTCTGCGCCAGTACCCTGACCACCTTGTGTAGTACCGCCTAAGTTATTGTAAGTTGCAACACCATTAAATCCTGTGCCACTAAAAACAAAGTTTAAAACTTCTCCAGGTGTGTTAGAATCTGTAACACGTATTTCTAAATCGTGTACTCCTGATTGCCCACCTAAACTTCCACCATCAATAATAATGTAATCACCTATAGCATAACCTGTACCAGTTTGATTACCTGTACAAGCATAAGTGCCGTTAGTGTTTGTTACGTCAAAACTTGCTCCGTTACCTGTTGGTGATACGTTAGTACCTTCAACCTGTGTATAAGTTTGATTGTCACCTGTTAATTGTGATCCAATACCACTTTCTAAAGTAATTTGTCCACCTGCTATATTTTGAATAAAGTTTGCATCTGAATCATCATCGATTGCCATGTTTTGTAATAAACCGCTAGTTGATGAAACATCAATTGTAGTTGAACCTGCAGGAGCATCATTCACTACTGTCAAAGTTAATTCAGGATTTTGACCTGTACCAACTACACCAGTAACCTGTGCACCTAATGGGATAAATGCTGAACCTACATCATCAAGTGGTGCTCCAAGTTCTGGAACACTTCCATAAAAAGGTAATCTCGACGAACCTGTGTTTACTGCCAACGGCAATGTAAAAGATCCTTGGCTTCCGTTTGAAACTACTGTAAAGGTAGGAGACTCTGAAATGTTTGCTCCTGTGTAAAAACCGCCTTTTCTTAATTGTACATACGGTGTATACAAGTTTGCAGGATTTGTTGTTCCTACTTTACTTTTTGCATAATATTCAAAAGTTGTTTCTGTTGGAACTGCTGTAATTATAAATGAACCTTCTGCTCTTGATGCCCCGTCTACACTTGGTTCTAATCCTTTTACAGTAACAGGAGTACCAATACTAAAACCATGGTTACCTAATGTAGTAACTGAAATTTTTGATTGACCTATACCGCTTGTACCTGCTGACACGTCTGAAGTAATTGCACTTACTGTGACATCAGTACCTGGCACTTCGTATATACTTGGATAACCTCGTAACATACCAATAGCCTGCCACTTCGTAGGCTGAAGACCATATTCAAAGTCAGCATCAAGCATTGATAAAGGATTAGCAACTCTGTTTCTTTCAATTGCATCTGTACCAAAATCAAATGGTCTTACTTGTTGTTCACCTTTGTCTATAAAAATTTGTATGTTGTCAGTATTTAAATGTGTAGAAGTATCATAATATAATGCTATGTCTGTTACATATTCACCATTTTGTAAAAAGTTGTAGAAGTCTTCATCATGTTCATAATCAGTTTGTTGATATAATCTTTGATCTCTTGAGAAAGTTGTAAATGTACATACTGCAAGTTTATTTGTGTCGTTAAAATTGTAAATTACCTCGCCTTTTGAAGCATTGGTAATTAATAAAATATCTTCTTCTAATACTCTTTGACCAACTTTAATTCTACTATATCCATTTGGTACTTTTGCCGGCATAGACGTAAGTCCATTTGTGATTACATTTATTGTAATATCTGCCAAAGTATCAGTTCTAGTAGCCGCACCTGACTCTGGAGGATTTCCAGAAGTTACTTGAGGAACAGCACTTTGATATGGATTAGATTGTGCAGTTTGTGTGAAAATATTTCCTGATATTAAACCTTTTAAAAATGTATGTGTTTCTATTTCCGGTTGTCTATCGCCATCTACTTGTGGAGTTTCACCGTCCCAATATTTTGTTACAATAGCAGTTGTTTCTTCATTTCCACCGTACTTGAGATCTTTTTTGTAAGCATCTATAACGTATCCTACATCTCTTGCACACTTATCAGCATCATATGTATAGTTGTTCCAACTACCTAAACCTTCAGCAGTTTTTGCCGCTACAAAGGCAGATACTTCTGCTTTCATAAAGTTTATGTTGGCTTCAAACAGAGCCTGTGCGTTAGGATATACACTGCTAGTATACGATATCCCTGGTGAAAATTTATATTCAGTAATTCGTGCTCTTGCCATTGAAAATTCCTATTATCTTATACTATTTACCATATTATGTTACCGTTATACTATTATTCATTAAGCCGTGAATACTACATTGATAATAGTATGTTCCTGTACTTCCTATTGTCCAATTTAATTGTGTTGAACCTTGTCCTGTTACACCAGATGCTTGATATCCAGTACCAGCGCCTGCCTGTGTTTTAATATAAAATGGATGTCCCGCTGATGTTCCTGAATTAACATTAAATTGAACTTTATCACCGTTATTAAATGCTAGTGGAGGTTGGCTTCCACTTACACTTCCATTTCTATCAGTGCCTGATAGTGAGTAATTGTTTCCTGCATTTGTAACTGAAATTGTATAATCTGGAACAAATGGTGTTGTACTTGTATCACTAATTACAACTGAAATACTATCTTGTCCGTTTGTTAATGTAAGTGTTAATGTTTCATCACCTTCTGTAGTTAAATCAGCCGCCGCAGTAAGCACAAGAGTTGCTGTATTATTATTAACAACAAAGTTTCCTGTCAAAGGAGCATTGTTTATATCTGATCCTGATACACCTGTAATTGTGTACCCTACATTTGTTCCTGGTGCAACGAAAGTTGTTGTCAATGTAATTGTAAATGTTCCGCCTTCAGAAACTGTGTTCATGCTTGATGATAAACTGTATGTTGGAGTAGTATCAACACTGGTATCATTAATTGTAATACCCGTGGTTGCACCACCATTGTCTAGTGTAAGTTGTAAAGTTTCTTGTCCTTCAGTCAAAGAATCTTCTGTTACATTTATAGTGACGACATCTGTTGTACCTGTTACAAAGTTGCCTGTCAAACTTGCATTATTAATATCTGCACTTGTTACGCCAGTAATTGTGTAAGGTAATGTTGTTCCATTTGCAACATTTGTTGTCGACAGAGTAATTGTTGCAGACTGTCCTTCATTAATACTACTAGCCGATGGAGTTAGTGTGTAAACAGGGCCTGCAGGTGTAGTACTTGTATCATTAATTGTTATACTGACACTTGATTGACCATTGTTAAGAGCAAAAGCCAAAGTCTCTGTGCCTTCTGTGGCTTGGTCAGCAGTTATGTTCAACGTGATTGCGTCTGTTGTTCCTGTAATAAAACTTCCTGTTAGACTTGCGTTGTTAATATCTGGACTTGTAACTCCTGTTATTGTGTAAGGTAATGTTGTACCTGCCGCTACATTAGTGGTTGTCAACGTTATTGTTACAGCCTGACCTTCATTTACAGAAGTTGCTGACGGAGTTAATGTGTATGTAGGTGTTGCAGGGGTTTGACTTGTATCTAAAATGTCTATATTTACAGAAGCCGCTTGGCCATCTAAATTACAAGACAACGTTTCTGTGCCTTCAGTTGTTGCATCAGTAGATGCAGTCAATGTCAAAACTTCTGAAGTACCAACTACAAAAATACCAGTTAATTGTGCACCATTTATATCAGCACTTTGTACACCTGTAATAGTATAAGGAACGTTAGTTCCTGCGGCAACGTTTGTACTTCCTAGTGTAATTGTAAATGTATCTCCCTCGTTTACTGATGTATCTGAAGCAGTAAGTGTGTAACTTGCAACAGCAGAACTTGTATCATTTACAAGTATACTAATATTTGCTAAATTATTATCAAGTGTTAAAATTAAATTTTCATTACCTTCTGTTGTAGCATCTTCCAAAAGTGTTACAGAAACACTATCACTTGTACCTACTACAAAGTTTCCTGTTAATGTATTTCCAGATATATCATTTACACTGATGCCTGAAATAGTATAAGGTACACTTGTTCCGTCTAACACATTGGTAGTATTCAAAGTAATAGTTACTGTACCGCCTTCATTGACATTTGTTTTGTCTGAAGTAAGTGAGTAAGACGGTGCACCTGCACCAGACGTTGATTCTTCCGCAGTAGCATTGAACAAAGATAATCCAAAACGACTGTTAAATGGATTGAATCCATATCGACTTGGACTACCTAATAAACCTCTATCGTCGGTGTAAGTAGTTTCTGAACCAGGTGTGTACAACGCATTTGTTTGTGCTTGTGATTGTACCCATTTTCTACCTTGTGAAGGTGTAGTATCTGGATTAATTTGTAAGTAAAGTGCAAGTATACCAGCGATTTGTGGTGATGCCATGCTTGTTCCACTTATGTTACACTGCTTATAGTTCCCATCAAGGTAATAAGGTTGACCACTTTTGTCATTTGTATCACTACAAGCACTCATTATATCTGTGCCAGGAGCAAAAACATCTACTCTTGGACCTGTTTCACTTGATGTTGCTTTTTGTTCTTTGACTGTGCTACCATCGTTGAATATTGCACTGTCTATATTACCTACAATGATAGCCTCATCACCAAATGGCGATGCTCCTCTGTGATAATATCTATTTCCAAAAAAGTTTGTGTAATAATTGTTATAATCTAAACCTGTAGAAACATCTATTTTTTGTTTAGTATTTCCTGCGGCAATACAAATATGCACACCTTCATCTAATAATTCTTCGACATCAATATCTACTGCGTCGACTCTAATACCATGTCTGTATCCTGCTCCGTCAAATCTTCCAATCATTCCGTAGTCTGTACGTAATGTTGTGCCCGACCAACTTATTCCTCTATAATTTCCTCCTGAAATACCTGCAAAGTAAGTGCCATAACCCCAACTCATGTTTACAACAGTAGGACGTTTTTTAATTAATCTTTTTGCACCTGTCATTTGTATAGCACCTGTCAAAGCACTGTGAAATCTATGTTCAGAAGTATTTGATGATATTCCTACGTTAACACTAATTGTTGTTGTAGTTACACTAATCACTTCAACATCTTTATTATAAAAAGGATCTGTACCAGCGGCATTAGGTGCTCCAGAACTTCTTGGGTAACTATGTTTGCTTGTAAAATTATCTTTTCCGCAAGTAAAAGTTAAACTTCCAGGTAAAAATCTTATTTTATCTCCGCTCTCTACATTATGATTTCCAAGAGTTATTACCATTGCTCCTGTTGCCGGAGTATAATCAACATTTGTAGGAGTGTAAGAATTATTAAATTTACGTCTGTGCCATTCTTTAATAACATCCATACAATTAAAAATACTAATACCAGTGTTACCATCTCCTGAACCTTCTAGTCCAGCAACTTTTAAACTGTAAATGTCAGCACCCTTGGCCCAACCATAAGTTTTACCTGCAACAGTTGCCGCCACGTGTGTTCCATGACCATCATAATCTCTGTAATGATTTGGAGACTGAGTGCCTGTAAGTCCACTCGCCGCATACCAATCAATTGGTTTTAATCTTGATGTACCATTAGCATCTTGCCATTCAGGATGATTAGGTTCTATTCCGCTATCCTGTATAACAACATCAACGCCACTACCGTTTAATGTAAAATTGTAATCACCAGACACAATAGTTGCATTACCATAAACATTTGTTGCTTCATTCATTCTTCTTAAACCCCAGTTTACATATGGTCCTGAATCTGAAGTTGTTTTACTAAAGTTTGATGTTTGTGATGCGTCTAGTATTGGAAAAATATCATCTTTTTGATCTACAGGTATTTCAACACAAATCACTCTTGGATCATTAGATAAATCTACTGCTTCTTCGTCTGTCAAATAGTAGTGTGTTAGTCTACGTGAAAGGGGTCTTGCATTTGCTATGTCAACTTTTCTATTAGGTATAGCACCTTGTCCAGTTGTTGAAATCATTTCTTCATTGAATCTTACAAAGTCAACACCCTTTGCAAGTCCAACAATGTATTCTTTTCTATCGCTCATTTTATGCCCCGAATGCTATACTAAAAACAATATCACCTGAATCAACATAGGTTTTAGAAACTGCATTGTCTGGTGCAGTGCCTTCGTTTTTTAAAGTTACTTCTGTAAATGTTCCTGTCGATGGACCACTGTTTCCGATTGGTGTGTCATTTACAGTTGTGTTAATAATTTTTAAATTCAAACCATCGCTAGTAAGTCTACCTTGTTCAACACCATCTACGTTGAATACTAAAGAATTTTTTGCAGATAAATTTAAATTACTTGAACTTTCTAATGTTGGAATACCTACATCTGTATTTTTAAATGTTCTTGCAACAATATCTCCATCTACATTTAAATTTTTTGCAATACCTACACCACCGTCAACTACTAAAGCACCTGTTGATGCTGATGTACTTTCTGTTGTGTGGTTTACATTAAGTAATCCATTTAAATCTGTTTGTGCATTTACTGTAAGATTATCTCTAAGTTCACTAGTACCTGTAACAATTAATGAACTAAAAGTACCTGTACCAGTTACAGTTGGATCTGTTAATACAAATTGTCCTGAAGGAACGTTGTCTATATCTGCATATACAAATCCTGTACCAATTGTTGGTACTTGCCATGATAAAGAACCGTCTTGTTTATTGTTTGCTTCTGCACCTGTAGTAGTGACTCCACCTCCTACGTGTGAAATTCCTGTGCCTACATCTAAACTATTTGCGTCTCTTATATTAAAAAATAATGTACTTAAATTTAAATTAAATTTATATGTTCTGCCTTTTATGACAGATATAGTTTTATTTGGATTAGCAGTGTCTCCGTCGATAATAAAATCGCCGCCGGATTCAGTTACAGCAATTTCCGTAGTGCTTCCTGTGTCTACGCTGTTATCTACTATTGTAGTGATTAATTGTTCACTATTAAGCGATTTAACCGTTACATTACCTTCAGCATCTACTGAAAATCCTGGGCCTTTAAAGCCATATCTGCTGAAAAACGGGTTAAGTGTTATTGCCATTCAAGTAAATCTCCTATACACATATTTACCAAAAAGCGGCTAGTCGATTATCTAGGTGGATTTATAGTTTTAAAGTATGTTGCTTGAAAGAATACCTTGGCCCCTGCCATATTTGTGCTATCTTCTTGTTGTGGTCGCACACTTACATCTACGTATGATGCGTTTACAGTCGCTGAAATATCCAGTATATGTTGTCCTAAATTGCTTCTACCAAACAATGTTATATCTGCTTTTTGTTCACCTGCTACAACAATAGCCTTGATTATCTCTCTATTTGCTGTGTCAAAATCTGCAACTATTGTGTATTCTGCCGCACAAAACTCACCTAAATAAAATCTATCTATTAGTGTATATGTTGGTAGTTCTGCTAATTTTTGCCATGGTCCGGAGTATAGGAAATTAGTACCGTCTTTTAATTTTACGGTATTTTTAGGTCCTCTACTAAAGAAATATTTTAACCATTCCATAGCAGTATTTATTCATTGTTGCTAATGGTTACTAGTTTGTTAACTTCAGGCAAATACAAATACTCTATTTTACTATTTTTAAGTGTACGGAAAGCATCATCTAGTGTTTCTACAAGCGGTTCTCCACCTAAATTAAATGATGTATTAAAAATAATAGGTACACCTGTCTTTTCTTTCCACTTTTTAATTAGATTATAGAAGTTTTTGTTCTGTTCTTCGTTTACTGTTTGTATTCTACAAGTTCCATCAACATGAATAATTGCCGGAATCTTTTCTTCAACACCCGGTTGACAGTTAACAGCATACATCATACTTGGTGATGACTCTAATCCTCTCAAATCAAACCATTCATGTGTATCTTCTTCAAGTATTGTTCCTGCAAATGGTCTAAAATATTCACGTCTTTTCACAGTGTTTACATGATCTTTACCTTCTAAGTCTCTTGGATCATATAAAATAGATCTATTACCTAATGCACGTGGTCCGTTTTCAGATTTTCCTTGAAATACACTTACAATATTTTTATTTGCAATTAAATCTACAACTTTTTGATCGTCAGCATCTTCAATAGTTGCTTCGTATTCTTCAGAAAGTTTATCTAATTCAGTAGTTTTAATTTCATACTTAGGACCTAAGTACAAATCATGCAACATCTCTTTACTAATTGTATTATCTTGTGAAATATTTCTATGTATAAACATTGCCGCACCCATAGCCGTACCTGCATCATTACTTACAGGCTCAACATACAGATTAATATCTAAGTCTTTTAATGCTTCTCTATAATAATAGTTTGCTACACAATTCAATGCGTATCCTCCTGATACTACAATGTTTTTCTCACCTGTCATTTCGTGTGCTTTTCTAATTAGATTAGCAACTTGTTCTTGTGTTTCTATTTGACAAGCATAAGCAAGGTCTCTTCTATTGTTTAATTGTGTTCTATCATAGTTTCCGCCTGATGGATCTACATCTTTTTCTAATGCTTCAAACGCCGCGGCATTTACTCTTGCTCCGTTTGGATAATTAGGAATTATTAATTGTCTATTTGCTGTAGAATGTTTTCCTTCGTTTCCAAATAATGCTGGAATTTTTTCATTTTTTGTACCATATGGAAAAAGTCCCATAGTTTTACCTGCTTCAATTGAACTGAAGCCACAGTATTCTGTTACTGCTTCATATACTTTTGTAATTCCTGCACCGTCTGTGATAATACATTCATGGGTGCCGTCCTCATTATACTGTGAACTGTCAAAGGTAGCACTGTATAAATGTGGCATTGGTTGTTGTACACCAATATGTTTGTACAAAGTTTTAAAGTTTGCTGGATAATCGCAACTAAAAATACTTTCTGTTTCCCAACCCATTACCATATCACCATTAAAGTTTAATGGAATAAAAGTTCCTGCACCGTCTACAATAACTCCTGTTGCTTTATCAAACCCTGATCTGTAAAAAGCAAGTGCGGCGTGTAGTTTATGGTGTACAAAACTTAAATCAATTACTTGACTATGTTCATATAAATTCTCTGTTCTTGAAATTAATCCCAATTTACGTGCTAAACCTGTGTAAACATCGTCACCAGTATAATCAATTCTACCAGCAGTTTCTTTTAAATTTTGTGTATGTGCTACTGCAAGATAATCTAACTTATCTGTGTATTCTAAAATTTTAACCATCGAAGCAAAAGGTCCGCCATCATACTTTTGTCTTGTCAATCTTTCTTCTTCAACTGAAAAAACTACTTCTCCGTCTTTCAAAAGACAAACACCGGCATTGTGTCCTCTGGCTATACCGGCAATCCAAACTGGTTTCTTGCTCATTATTTGTCTCCTTTTTTGTTTTGCATAAACGGAGGTAATGTACCAAACTGTGATTGTGATGCCTGCGTAAGTTGTGTTTGACTCGGACCGCTTGGTATTGGTTGAGTCATTGACATAGGACTGTGTGTATGTCCTGGTTGTCCATGCACAGGACAGCAAGGTTCTTCTTGTTGCATACCTTCATTTTGCAAACGTGCTTTATATTTTACTGTACTTTGTGAATTTGTATATTTTTTAATACCATTCACAACACTTTTTACTACATTTTCAATTTGTAAATTTGACATTTTCATAATACCGTCATTAATTCTATCACACTGTTCATCTGGTGAAATTCTGATAGGAGCATATTCTCTTGTATCTTTACCAATGTCAAAAATTTCTATTTTCTTTTCATTTACATGAGAAGTATTAATAGGGTAGGTGCTTCCTACTAAAACAGATGCGGGAACATCTAAGGCATGACATATATGTTGTCCAACCGAATCGCAACCAATAAAGTAATCAGCACCTTTTATGAGTCCTGCCCATTGTCTCAAAGTAATACCTGTTGGCAACGGAACAGCGACTTCAACTTTCGCCGCACTAAAGTCAATTGGCATTTCTGCCATAACCATTACAGCAATTTTCTTTTTATGTAAACCTTTTATTATGTCAATAAGATCATCATATTCAATACTTCTTGCAGTGCTGTCATTAAAGATACCATCTCTATAACTTATGCCTCTACCAAAAGGTTGAATAATTGCAACTTTTTCTAATCCAGTACCTTGTTTTACTTCATTTAAGGTTATTTCGCCATTGAGAATTTCTTCTCTGTTTAATTTTAGAGTAGGACGATCTAATTTTCTTGGTTCTGGTTGTTTGTTTATTTCTATATCAAATGCTTGTGACAGACTACATTCTTGATTGTAGTATGCCCATACTCTGTATGGCTCAGGACTTACACAATTTCTTTGTTTAATTTTATCTTGAAATAGTTGTTTGTGCCAAACATCATATGCACGTTTGTCTAAATCAGGATGACCTTTGTAAAATTCTGTGCCACCTTCACAAACAATAATAAAATCGTCGTCTGGATTTTCTTTTCTAAATTTTTCTAATGCAGGAATACTTGCTATTACACGGCCTGCTCCGCCATTAATAAAAAATGCTGTTGATCTCATGTTGTTATATCCTTAAATGTTCTACTCAATGAATATTTAAGTATATAATACTTGCTCAGATGTAAATGTGGTTAAATTAAGAGCCTACTTTTGAACGATCTGGATCGTTTGATTCGTCTGCTTCTTCAGGATTTCCTACGTGAATATCACCTCTTGGATTTTTAGGAAACGGAATCATCCATGGATCCCATTCTGGCGCTGGAAATTTAGTTCTTAAGTTGCGTAATTCTTCCATGTGTGCTATTACTTTTTCACGTAATTCGATTTTTGAAGGATCTTTGTAAATTGGATCTTTTTCAAACTCTTGTTCTACGTGCCATAATATGTTTTTACGTGTTTCTTCGAACGTTTCTTCGTTCATTGTAGGCTTTTCCCATGGAAAAGGTTTTACCCACTCTTTTTTATCAAAGTCATATTGTATTTCGTCTTGTGCGTATGCCTCGTTTGGAATTAATGGTTCAGATTTCCAGTAATGCACTGTGTCATCACCATCTAACTTCCATGTTTTACAAGGATAATTTTCTTCGTTGTCTGCATCCATCCAGATTAATGTAGCAAGTAACGGTTCTTTTTCTGCGTCAACTAATACAGCAGTAAGTCCTAAGCCTGCTTTTGTTTTTATCCACTCTGCTTGTTCGTCTGCTTGATCAGGATTATATGCTTCTGCATCCATTCCAACTTGAACTAATTTTGTTTCGTTATCTACAAAACAATAAAACTTTTCAGGTCCTTCATATGTAAAAGTTCCTGTCTTTCCAAGATCATTTTTTTGATGACAGAACTTATCAGGAACATCGTATTCAAATGTTATTTTTACACTATCAATATAACTAGGTACGTTACTCATTAAAATAAATCTCCTTGATCTTTTTTACCATCTTCTTCAGCAACATCTACTTCAGAAGTGTCTATTCTTGGATCATCTGGAAAAGGAACCATCCATGGATCCCAATGTGTTTTAGGAAATTTTGTTTCAATTGCTTTTAATTCATCTTTGAAATCACCTAAATCTTTTATTAATGCGTCCCATTGTCCGCCTGGATTATCAGCACCTAAAGCCTCTATTGATCTTTCAGCACTAGCAACTAGATTGTCTCTACCTGCTAATAAATCGTCCCACGTCATATGCGGCTTTTGAAAAGGAAAAGGTTTACTCCACTGTTTTGCTAATGGATCATAAGTTACTTCTCTCATATCGTAAGTATGATCCGGAGTAGGATTAGCCGCTCTTGAATAATATACTACTTTGTCTGTTGCATCATGTTGTTCTCTTGTAAATTCTACTTGCGGATAATCAGCCTGATCAATTTCCATATTCAATGCCGCCGCTAAAATTGGTTCTTCCATAGCATTAATCATTACAGGATATTCATTGTCATCGGCTTGATCTGCAATTTCATCTCTTGTGTCTTGTGTTCCATCATCATCCCACGTACCATCAGGTAAAACAATTTTATTTGTATCTTTGTTAACCATTACCCAAAATCTACTTGCGCCTTTGTAAGTAAATTTTGCTGTTAAACCTAAATCTGTAGTTTGATACAGATACTTGTCTGGTATTGCATATTCAAATTCGTATGTAATTTTGCTTACTGCCATTTTTATAAACTCCTAATATTCATACTTATGAATTATACCATGTTATTCTAACTAATCCCGGACTTCCATACGATCCACACATACAACCACCTGACCATCTAATGTAAGTAACACCACTAAATCCTGGAATATATCCACCTGATTTAACTGCCCACTGACCTACCAAGTCACTTGACGCACAGTTTACATACGTATCAAAGCCTCTACCACCAGAACCAACTGCAACAGTTCCACCGCATTTGTTAACTAGTCCGCCTGGATATGCAAGGAAGTGTTTGTGTCTACAGTGTCCACCACATTCAAAGTGCTGGAACCAACCTCTAACACCACAAACCATTAAGTCACCGCCTGTTGCTTCAGCAGTATTATCGTTTTGACAGTTTGAACACTGCCAAGATCTACAACAACAGTGTCCTGTTACATAACATCCACAGCCTGGAAAGCAGAATGAACATCCTGGTTTACCACCTGCCGCACACATATCAACATTACATCCGCTGATTTTTGATCTACAACCTCTAAATCCGTTTCTTCCGTTGTGACAACAACTTTGCTGTCCTAAACATAAATCATAACACCATCCTGCCGATACAGCAATAGTTTTACGTGAATAAGCACCTGAACCACCTGGTTGTCCCATCATACAACAACAAGTTACGCCGCCGCCTCCGCCGCCGCCCCATGTTTCAAATGTTGCTCTAGTTGCCGTTGCAGGAACAATAAATGCATAACAACAGTCAAACTGATAGTTACCGTGTGCATTGTCTCCGTGTCTACAGTGTCTTTGATATATAAATTGACATCCGTTAGGTAAATCTGATACACTAGCACCCGCGGATAATTTTAAAGTTTGTACATATGATGATAACTGTGCCATACTACTATTTACCTCCTACGTTGTTCTCTCGTTCCAAGTCATTCTTACCATACCAGAACTACCTGGGAATCCGTAACAACAACCATCACCGCATGATGTTGCTGAAGGACCACCAATACCTGGCATATATCCTTGGTGTGGACCAGTTGTCCAACCACCTGTGTGGTTTCCATGACATCTTGCCCATTCTTGGTTACACGCATTACCGTTATTTTGTCCTGTTGTAAATCCACCTGTTTGGTTAATTATACCACCCGGGAAGTGGAATATAAACTTCCACCAACATGATCCACAAGTACATTGTGCCCATGTAGCCGATGGTCTTCCTGGACTACCTTTATCTCCTCCGTACCAACAACGACAGCAGTCACAACACATTCTATTTGTGTAATAGTAACCACAGTTATTACCCATACAGTTGAAAGCACCCCAGTGAGTGAAACAACAAGCCTGACCTGCGTTACCGCCGTCAGCACATAAATTCGTTAATCCAGGTCCTGTAACGTAACCTTTACATCCTAAAATACCACAACAGCACTGAGCACAGCAAGTAGCCGGTCCTGGATACAATGCGTATACATCACACGCCGCAAAGTCTCCGTCTGCTTTCTTTAAACATTTTACTGTCCATGCACCTGAACCACCTGGAGTACCACCTGAACATCCACAAGCACCTCCACCTGAGCCACCGCCTCCCCAAACTTCTACTTTTAAACAGTTTGCATCTTGCGGTACACACCAGTATAAGAAACAAGTGTCACCATATGATGAGTTACAATAACAGTGACAACTAGGACGGAAAGTCATAGTACAATCTCTACTCATAGGAGCAATATCGTTTGGACTAACACTACCTATTAATGATCTTAAGTTTGCCATTGTATCTCCTTAAAATAAATTTATCCTTATAAATCCAGGTCTACCGCCACCACCACAGTAACAGTTTCCGCCTAATGCTGAACCTGGGAATCCACCAGTACCTGGTGTACCTCTGTGTGAAGCACCTGACTGACCCATAAGTCCTAGTCCTGCTCTACAGTTACCCCAACTACCGTGGTTATTGTAATTACAAAATCTTATCATATCCCATCTATATCCACATTGGTCCATTAATGGACTAATTGGAACGTATGCTCTATACCAACATGAGTTATTGTCTTTGTTGTGAGTTGCAATACCGCCTAGTCTGCCTGGCATACCAAAGTCAGCATTAAAGTAACAAGCACAACAAGTTTCATATCTTGGATCTAAAAATACACCACAACCGTTACATCCCTGTGTACAGTTGCCATCTAAACAGTTGAAAATTTGGAAAATACTACATCCTGATGCTCCACCTTCTGCACAGGTATCAGTAACTGGAGTTCCATCTTGTAGTGTCATGTAACCACAGCCATTTACTTGATAAGTTTTACAACCTCTGTATCCACATTCTTTAACTGGTGAACAACAAGAGTTTGGTCCAATACAAAATCTATAACATCTTTTACAAGTTCTTACGTCAATACAGTTCAATCTTGCGTATGCACCTGCACCTGCGGCAAAACCCCACATACAACAACACACACCTGCGGCGCCGCCTCCAGCACCCCACATTTCTATTTGAAGGAAATTAATACTAGGTTCAGGACACCAACAAAAATCAGTTTTACGTTCACCACAACGGTCGCCACTGCCACCACTGTAACCACAAAGGTGAGCAAACGATACCTGACAGTTGTAAAACTTGTTCTTCGGTATGTTAGGGTTGTCGGGATCGAAATCCGTCGCCAACGCTTTATCTAATAAACTTTTTAAGTTTGCCATTTAGTCCTCTCCTGTGTATGAATATTATTAGTAAAAATAATTATTACGTACCAATAATAATCCAACCGTAGTTTGCACCACTGTAAAGTATTGTAACTGCCGCGTTATTAATGTTAAGAACCAAATCTTCTGATAAGTTTTGAATCTTAGAACTGTTTCTAGCCAACGTTAAATTGTTAGTTCCGAAACTTCCTGTAACATCAACGATTTGAATTACATCACCTTTGACCAAAGATGCATTTGCAGGTAGAGTCACTGTAAACGCAGAACTGCTTGTATCTGCTAAAATTCTATCATTAACTCTAGCATTGTAGGCAGTACTTTGTTCAGTGATAACAGCACCACTTGTACCAGTTGTTGTTATGTATCTTCCCATTTTATTTCCTTTTCCTATATGTATTTAGTCTTATGCCGCGGTTTCTATGCCCATGACCACACACGACACAGCGTCTGCAGACGAATAGGCAACAAGTTTCTTCCCAGCATCAAGAACTATTCCTGTTCTTTCTAGTACACCTTTTGCTAAAATTTCTGTGTCAAATTCAATATACTCAGCATTTGCTGGAGTATCTGCTGAAGCAACCGCTAATCTTAGGGCCGCCGCACCGTTTGATCTATTACACATTGAAATAGTAACAACTGCGTATGTACTTGCAGGACAGGTATAAACTGTTGCATTTGCACCAGCAGTTAAATCTTGTATACCTAGTCTTCCTGTAGCCATAGTTTTCTCCTTTTATTAACTTAATAAGAACCTTTGTAGTGCAACAGCATCTCCGTCAACACCACCAGTAAAGTTCATTTTCGCTTTTACCCTAACTTCTACGTCAGTTGTAGTATCAATTTGATTTTCTTTGATCTCAATGACACCAGCAGTCAAGATATTTACGTTCAATTCGGAATTACCACCACCAATCTGAGCATTAATAAATGTTCTAATTGCTTTTTGTGTTGGTACAATGCTGTCCGAATCAGCCGCAAAAGTACCATCTGTACTGAATTCAGTAATTACTGCTCCAGTACCACCAAGTTCAACACTACCTAGTGATAATTCGTTTAGTCCTGCAACGTTAAATGCATCAGCATCTAGTGTTGCAACACCAGTTGATTGTTCTACTGAGAACAAGTCACCAACTCTAAAGTTTCCATCTTGGTCAGTTGACGTAAAGAATACTCTTCCGCCACCGCCTTGTACAGTTTCATTAGCAGGCACTGGATTGTTATACGGTAAGTTTGGATAATTTGTGTTTGCAAAGTTACCAGTACCAATATCTAAGAAGTCATGTCCTGTTAATCTTACCTGTGAATATCTAATTCGTAATTCTGTTGCAACATCATGTGCTGGTGCTGTGTCTACAGGTATGTTTGGTGATACTTGTAGTTTAGCAGAATACAATCCATTTACTGGTCCTTGTAATTCTCTTACAACAACCAATTTAAAGAAAGTGTTTAAGCCATTGAATGTTACGTTAGATCCTGCTTTTGGAATTTCTGTTAAGTCTTTAACAAAAATGTTTGATCCTCCACCTTGGAATTTGTCAATAGTTCCATCACCAGTTAGTGTAGCACTTGCTGTTTCATAACCAGTACCTTTAATTAATATAGTTGGATTACCTAATGCACCGTCTCCTATTCTTAATTGTGTTGGTGCTTCAATAGTATTACTTGGATCTGTAATTGTAATTGTAGGTGTAACTGAATATCCTGAACCTGGTTCTTGGATAATCATTCTTGCAATTTTTCCTGTGGCTACAACTGCTCTTACAAGTGCAGTAGCACCTGCTCTAATTAATGAACCTGTTGCACTACCACTCTGTGTTGCAAACCATGTTGGTCTGTGTTCTGGATTACCAAAAGCAAATCCTGTGTATACTCCGTTAGTAACACCATTAGTTTTTGCTAACCAGTTTATACCATCTTTGGATACAGCCGCCTGTGATGTATCAAACACTGTGTCTACATCAAATGTTAAAGCCGCTCCGCCTCCTGAACCTAATTGTGCATCAGCAACAGTAATTGTATCTGCGTTTGCCCAACGTGATCCTGATTCTAAAACTGTAATTGTTGCGGCGCCTGTACCATCTACAGTAATTGAAAATTCTGCACCTGATCCTAAAGCACTGCCTGTTGAGTAATCACTTGCACCTATTGTATATGTACCTGCTGATCTACTTGCATCTGCGGCTCCAATATTTGTTACAGTTCTAATTTGACCGTTGGTTGCTGAGTACCATAAAAATGCACCCATACCATATTCTAGTAAACCATCTCCGCCACCGATTGACGAATCTGCTGTACTGTCAACTGCTGTAACACTCCAATTGACTCCATCGAAACTGTAAAATGCTTCTGTTCCTCTGTCACCAATTACTAGGTAACGTCCATTACCCCATGCAATATCTTTTACTTTTGTTCTTGTATCTGTAAATGTTGGTAATGCTTTTGAATTCCAGTTAATACCATCTGAACTTTGAGAATATTGTGCATTATCTGTTATAGCAATAAATTCATTTTTACCAAAAATTACTTTATGATAATTTTGTGTACCTGCACCGCCTAAGTTTGAAGCAGTCCATGTAATACCGTCAGCACTATATGCCGCGCCACCTGTAGTATTTCCTGTGGATACAATAACAAATTTATCTTTACCGTATGCAGTTGACTTCCAATCTGCTGTAGATGTAAGTGTCATTGCTGTCCAACTTGCTCCATCGTCTGTTGAGTACGCACCATTGTTTGTACCTTCATTCAAACAGATCCAAGTCATTGTACTATCAGCGGCTTTTTTACCGTAGTGTAATCCATTCCAGTTACCGTTAGTAGGTAACAATCCTGTAGACGCCCACGAAGTACCGTTTTGTGAATACAATCCTTGGTTAGTTGATTTTCCAACTATAATAAATCTATCATTTCCGTATGCAATACCTTGTCTATTATTTTGTAACGAAGTACCAACACTTTGTGAAGTTGAACTGTATGGTGGATCGCCAATTTTTACTCTAGGCTCTACAATATATTTTGTAGTACCGTCTAGTAAATTACTAATTGGTGTACCTGGTATAAAGTGATCGAAGCCTGGTTCATCATCTGATTCTCTGTAAACAGTTGCATCTTTGTTACCTGCATTGTAAGTACCAATGTATCCATATTGTCCAACACCTAAACCATTTGTAATTACAATTCTCATTCCGTTGTAATCACCTGTGTTTGCTGTATCAGTGTTTGATAATCTAATTGTTGTTGCATCACCTGTTTGTGCAGTGTTTTCTGCAAAACCATAATTTGCTCCACCAAAGTCTCCGTTGCCGTCACCATCAACATCAGTGTTTAACATTCTTACTGCAAATAATGCCTGGTCTCTAAATTCATCTGCGAATGCTGAAGCACCAGCACCGTCACCTGCAATAGTAAATGTTGCATCTGTGTAATTTACACCTGCATTTGAATAGAACATTGTAACAATTTCATTTGCATCAGTCATTACACTGTCTACTAATGCTTCAGAGAATCTGTTGTTTACTTTACCAGCAATAGCAGTTTCAGTAGCATCAACACCTTCTGCAACACAACCATATGTACCATATGAACTGTTACCGTTTGTTGCTCTAATTTTTCCACCGTTTTCTGCTAGGTAACCAATGTGTCCGTAGTAAGAGAAAACAGATACAAGTTCTGATCTACCTAAGTTTGTTATCCAACAACCAATACCGTCGGAAATAATTTGCGTATAATCGTTAGCAACAATCGAATCGTTACCACTGTCATGTAAAGCACCGTCTACTTTTAATCCTACTGCGGCTGTTCCGAAGTTTGATACGTTTTGTACGTAAGGTGATTTATTAATAATGTAACATCTTTCATCTGCTGGACCCCAACCTGGATCAAGCGAAGTAAATGCTCCTGCTGTTGGACGTTTAGTTCCGTAACTATTTGCAGAACCTAATACACCAGTTAATCCGTTTAATGAACAGTTTCTTAAACCACAACCATTTCTTAGATAGAACATATCCTCAGTCAATGATCCTTCAACTGCATTTGCATAAAATCTTCCTGCATAAGTTGTTTGGTAAGTTCCACCAAATGTTAAATCGTAAATTACTGCATCTAAGTAATCTCTTATATCGTCTTTACAACTATCTGCACTAAATGAATATGCTGGATATGTTGTTTGAATGTAAGCAGTGGCTTCTTCTGCCAAAAATTCTTTGTTAAGTAAAATTTGTCTTACTGCATTATGAACATTTTGATCAGTACTTCTAACATTACCACCATAGTACACTGTACCGTTTGCAGTATATGTTTCGTGGTTAGTACTATCATGACCTACAACCATTTTAAAGTCTTCGTACAATGCAAAAGTTGTTGCAGTTAATACATCAATGTAGAACATTCTATCATTGACTTGTATCATTCCGTCTACGCCTTTAATATTAATTAAAGATCTGTCATATAAACCGTGTGCTGAAGTTGTTTCAACTACACAAGGATTTGCTTTTGTAATACTTTGTATTGATAACGTAGACTGTCCAGTAGTCATTGTTGGAGCAGTTGAATCTTGTGTATCATTACCTGCATAATAATTTATGTAATTAATTACGTGTGTTAATTTGTTTTCTGCTAAAGTACCTTCTGTTGCAGTTCCATAAGGCAATGCTTGTACCTGTGTTTGTGTATTCGAAGGTGTTTTTGTAACACCGCTACCTTGGACAATCGCACTTAATAAATCTTTAACTCTTGTTATTCCTGCTATGCTGTAAGGAACATCAGATCTTTGTGTGTAATCTGTGCTTAAACTTGGTTGTACTTTTGTAGAACGAAGTTCATCACCTACTACCGCTGTGTTTGCCGGAACTCTAATTGGCAATACTTCTTTGTACGCTCCTGTTTTGACAAATACAGTTTTTTGTACTTGTTCTTCTGCAGGAATACCTGCATCACTGCCGGCAGTAATTGCATCAGTAACAATTTTAAACAAACTGTTTATAATACTTTGTGCTTCTGGCTCTTCAACATAACTTAGATCTTTTCTCTGTGTAATTGCTGGAGTATAACTTTGTAAAGTTTGATAATTTGCCGCAGGATCAACACTGCTGATTACAGCATCAATCACTGTTTTTGCATAATTTAAAGCCGCAACTGTTTCTGTTTCTTGTCCTGAAACATAACTTGCACCTGCTTTTGTAAAGTAACTGAAAGCAACTTTTCTTGCTTCTGTATTACCACCATGTGATAAATCCCATATCACAGCATCTACCATGATTCCAGTATCTCTATAACATTTGTCTTTGTTATAAGTGAAAGCATTTGTAAATGGTGAAGTGTTATTTGCAATTTGATTATCAACCCATTCAACAGTTTCTCTCTGTATAAACTGTCTGTTCTCTCTCAAATGTTTTATTGCATTTGGTCTTAACACACCTTTTTCAATGGCTTCACAAGCAAATCTAATTGTTTTATATGGTCTATCTAAAGTAGAACCGTATCCTGGATACGTTCCGTCTACGCCTTTAGGACCAACATAGTAAACGTGATCCGTTCTTCCCCAATATGCCCATGCTGGTAATTGTGTGCTATTATCTACTGTTAAAATTTGTCCTTCTGCACCAATTGGTAATCTTGTAGGTGCACCACCACCGTAGTAAAGTAAGTCACCGTCTGTGGTTAAGTTTGAACCTTCAGCACCACCTGCCAATAATTTGTAGTAATTACCTGCAGAATCTAAGTCTGGTCTTTTACTTCCAATTGCTTGATTTGATTGGTGTGCTTGTACAACAACATAAGAGTTGACGCCATAGTATACAACGTCCCCTAATAGATAATCTGTAATGTTAGTCCAGTCACCTTTCCAATTAAATCCTTCGTTTAATTTTGTCCAGTAAGTTGTTGCTGTTGCAGGATCTTGTGCAGTTGAATGATCTTGAATACACATAAAAGTATATCCGCCATGTCTAATTACATCTCCTACTTTGTAATCTTGGTTAGTAGAATCATCTTGATAATCACCTACAAAGTTATAACCTTTTAAGTATAATTTCCAATCACTTGCATTTGAATAAGGTGGTTTACCTTGATGGTTTGTAGTTGCAATATAACTGTAACCACCATATGTAACTAAATCTCCAGGTTGATAAATGGAAGAATTATTCCAACTATTTTCAAATTGTAATCCAGGAACAAAAGATGCCCAATTAGATTCGTCACCTTCAAACGTGTCTCCTGCTGTGTGATGTGTTGTACATATCCAAACACCGCCACCATTTTTTACAATGTCATTAACTCTGTATCTTACACCTATTGTCCAATTATCTCTGTATTCAATACCTTTATGAAAATGTTGCCATTTAGATTGATCTGCTTCTAGACCAGATGCTAAATCTCCTGAACGGTGTCCTGTAATACAAACATAAATTTGTCCACCATACTTTACAAGATCATTTAATTTATATCTTGTATCTACTGCCCAAGTATCTTTCCAATCAAATCCTTCAGAGAAAATATTCCATCTGTCTGCAACTGTTCCAACAGTGAATGTAAGTGTGGCGCCACCGCCTCCACCTAATGAAGAATCTGGAATTGAAAGGCTATCGCCTACAGTATAATTTTCACCATTGGAAGTTACAGTTAAAGCAACTCCACCAATGTTATCAACAACTGCTTGTACTACTAGTCCTGTACCTGTACCACCTGTTGGTGATATAGTATTATAAGTTCCTTGTGCTCTGCTGGCATCTGCTGAACCTATGTTATCTAAAGTTAAAACTCTTCCATCGTTATCACTTTCTAATCCATCTGTGTCTGTTTGTGCAGATGCATTAGAAGTATGGTCGTCAACACATACGTATACAGTTCCACCATATTTTACAATATCGTTTATTCTATATCTTGTGCTTACTGTCCAATCATTTCTATAATTAAAAAATTCTGCGTAAGTGTCCCAATCACCTTGGTTAAATTCTAATCCTTTTGTGATTGAATCTGCTGAAGTATGTCCATTTTTTGCAATATATAAGTAACCACCATATTTTACAACATCACCAACTTTGTAATATGTGTTTATTGCCCAGTCACCTTTCCATGCTTGACCGTCTGCAAATACATTCCAGTTTGAAATATCTGTGTAAAAATCACTTTGTGAAGTGTGTGCTGTTGTACAGATGTATACTTTTCCACCATAACGAACTACGTCATCTTTTACATAAGCAATTGATGATGACCAGTCGTTTTTCCAAACAAATTTAATTCTACCTAAAAGAAATTCAGCCATTGTATACTCCGATATTGTAGTTATTTATTATATTATCCGCCATAACCATTATAGTCTCCTCCAGTTTCATCTTGACCTCCCATATCATCCGAAAGTGGTAGATCTGTACCAAATGCAAAGAAACTTAAAGCGGCATAATCACCGTCTACTTTGCCCTCAAAGTGCATTTTTGTTTTCATTTCTATGACACTACCGTCTGTTGTGACCAAATCTTGTCCATTATCACCAATTGAAATTACACCAGCAGTTGCTTTATTGACGTTTACCGTACTACCACCACCTGTAATACGTGATTTTACGTATGCCGCTATGGCTTTTTGTGTTGGTACAACTTTATCACTGTTGTTTGTAAACAGTGGATCGATGCTAAATTCATTAATAACTGCTCCAGTACCACCTAGTGTTACACCACCCAAAGATAGTTCTGTTAAACCAGATAAATCAAACTGGTCTGCGTTAATAGTTATAATACCTGATGCCTGTTCAACTTCAAATAATTCACCAACTCTAAAGTTACCGTCTTGGTCTGTACTTGAGTAGAACACTCTACCACCATTTGAAAAGTTTGTTTCATTAAATTGTTTTACAGTATTAGCATCTGCTTCAGTATAACCTTCTAAATATCTTTGTGGATACCTTGTAGAATTTTTATTTCCTGTACCAATATCTAGGAAGTCATGGAATGTCAATCTAACCTGACTGTATTGTTCACGAATTGTTACACTAGTATCGTGTTCGGGAGATTCAAATACTCCTAAAGTCGGACTTATTTGTAATTGTGCAGTTAAGTTAGGCTCACTACCAGATATGCTTACAACTTTTGTCATCAAATATTCCCTATCAGAAATACCTGTAATCTGTAAGTTAGCACCTGGTCCTGGTTCTCTAGTTAATCCTACTACATTTATTTTGTTTCCAGTTTGATATCTATCTGCAAATCCACTTCCTGTAATTGTTGCAGTTGCACTTCTAAACAATCTTCCTCTGTTTATAAAACTAGGCTGTGGCAATACACCATCTCTTAATCTTATTTTGTAATTTGGATCTGCTGTTGCCAAAGGATCACTCATTGTAAGTGAAAGTAAATTGCTTTCGTTTACTGCAATACTGTTCCCCATACCAGTACCATGTGTAGAACAAGTGTAATATAATGTATCCGGAGCATCATATTGAACTTCTATTTCTACTGTTCGTATACTTGCATTTTCAAATCCTGCAATATATTCTGCTCTTGTTTTTTTAGTTGTACCAAGTCTGTAAACTACATTATCTTCATAAGGATTATTACCCAAAGCATCTGAAGTGAATACTAATGGATGAATATTTGCAATTGGATTTCCTTCGCCGTCATTGCCGCCACCGAAAAATTCATTTGTGCTATCTGATTGATCAAAAATGTATTTTCTTCCTTCGGTAAATGAATATGCTGGCTTTTCAACACCATCAAAGTAAAATACATTTGCTGTGTCTCCTGTGTTTCTAGCAACTGTAACTTTTACATTGTTTACAACACTGTCTAAATCGCCTGAGTAACCACTACCTGGATCATACATTAAGAATGCACCAACTCTTGTGTTGTTAATTTTTGCTCTTGCAAACGGTCTTCTACCTGCTTGTATTGAACAACCTATAACTTCACCTGCTCCACCTGTAGGATTACCTTCTCCAAGTAATATAAATTTATTAATACCTGCACTGTCAGTACCCATTGCCGCACAGGTCCATCTTTTTGTTTCAGGCAAAGTTTTAGTTTGCCAATAAATTGCGTTCTCACTTATTGCAGATTCATTTGAATCAGGTTTAAATGCAAAGTACACACCTTGACCATATGCAATTTTCCAGTTACCTGTTGAAGGTAAAACATTTGTCTGTTCATGCCATGTGCCGTGTCCTTGTGTTGGGTTAATCCAAACACTTTGACTTCCTGGTTTTGTTGCTACAAAAATATTGTTACCAAATACTAAACTATCACTTTCAGATAAATCAGCACCTGCAACAAAAGTTTCAACCCATTCTGTGTTTCCAGGAGTTTTAAAATATATTCTTTGTACAGTTGAGTCATAATCTTTTGCTATTGCAACAAATTTACCTGCACCGTATTCAAATGCTGTGATACCTTTGTCAAAACTTTGATAAGACGGAAGTTGTCCAACTGTCCAATTTTGACCATCATCAAATGATTGCCAGTAATCTGGTGAATCTTCTGCTACTACCATTATTTCTTTTCTTCCGTCAACTCTTACCACTGCGTATGTGCTATCTGACTTGACTCCTGAACCTGTGCTGTTGTAGTTTGTATAATATAAGTTTTGTCCTACTAAAGCACTTGGTACTGTAAATTCTACTTTTCTTGTTGATGCCGCATCAAACCCTGCCACGTATGCATCTAAATCTGCTACTGTGACATTGTTCAAGTAATAAACTACACCTGTTGTATAAGCAGAACCGCCGCCGGCGATACCTTCTGGAGTAGTTGACAAGTATAATGGACTTCCGTTATTACTTGCATCGTTTTGATTAAAGATTACTTTATTGCCTTCAACTACTGCAATATCCGGAGCAGAATTTTGTGCACCATTAAAGTGATACAATGGATTATCACCTGGCTTACTTGTAGTTGTTAAAAATGTTTGTGTAGTTACAGGGTTATCACCGTACCTAACCATACGTCTAGTTGCAACGGAACTGTCGTCTTGAACTTCTTGTATATCCCAGTTTTCTCCATCTTGGCTAATTGCAACCATACCTTGTGATGTTACTGCAACAAATCTTGTACCAGTATAAGTTACATCGGTCCATGACCAACTTTGACTTAATGTTACTTCGTTCCAACTTGTTCCGTCGGTGCTTGATAACAATTTGTTATTTCTTGTGCTACCAAAACTCGTATCGGATATTGCTACCCATTTTCCTGAACCGTATGTAATTGTGTTGAAATCTAAACCTGTACCTACGTTGATACTATTTGTGTTAAATGGTGGTTCACTAAACTCTACCCTTGGCTCAATTTGATAAAATGCTGTGTCATCTAATACTGGTTCTATTGGAGTGCCAGGAATCCAATGATCCCAACCAGGTTGTCCATCAGATGGTCTTAAAACTCTACAAACTTTATTACTAGGATCAAAACTTTGAATGTAAGCATACTGACCTTTACCTTTACCTTGTGTAATGTAAATTAATTTTCCATCATAAACACCAGTACTGTCTTCTACTGTGTCAGTTGCATTTAAAATTATGTAAGCGTCAGTGTCGTTGTACACTCCGCCTTGTGATTGACCTACTTGTATTGAAAAACCTGATCCACCTACTACAACTGAATCACCCGGATCAACTAATCTAATTTCACTTACTGCATTTTGTCTAAACTCTTTAAATTCTGCTGATAAGTCTGAACCTGTACCTGAAAATGCACTAATTGTTGCATCTGTGTAATCTTGTCCTGTATGATCATAACCAAACATATAAATTTGATTATCTAAATCTGTAAGAACTTGATTTACAGTCGCTTCAGTTGTTCTATTAGTAATCTGTGCTTGTATAGGAGTTTCAGTTGAATCAAAACCTTCTGCAACTGATCCAAAATCACCATAAGAGTTATTACCATTTGTTGCACGTATTTTACCGCCTGCTTCAGATAGATATCCTATATGACAGTAATAAGTGAACACAGATACAAGTTCTGATAAACCACCGTTTGTGATCCACATACCTATACCACCACTAATTACCTGCGTAAAGTCATTGGCAACAATCGATCTGTTACCACCACCGTGCAAGTCACCGTCTACTTTCATACCCACACAGGCAATACCAAAAGTTGATACATTCTGTACGTATGTTGATTTAGATGTAACCCAAACACTTGTATCATTTGGACCTGTACCAGGATCTAAACTTACGAAACTTGGACCGCCACCAACTGGTCTTTTTGTTCCAAATGCATTAGTTGTTCCTAGTGTGCCTTCTAATCCTGATAAAGTACAGTTTCTAATTCCACAACCATTTTTAACATGGAACATATCAGTTCCTTTGAATGTGTCATCTTTAGGAACAACTCTTGTACTTCTTAATTCATGACCTACAATAGCAACGTCTGCCGGCACTTTAATAGGAAGTTCTTCTTTAAATTCTCCTGTACTTACAAATATTGTTGCAGGTGCTCTTGCAGATAAATCTTCTTGAATAAAGTCACAAGCATATTTTATTGTACGCCAAGGATTTTGTTCTGTCTTTCCTCTTTCTGCACTATCTACACCATCTAAACTTACATAATAAACTTTGTCTGATTCGTTAAGTAATCCCCAAGTTGGCATTAAGTTTGTAGATGATGTTATGTCTGTGTCTTGTAATACTTTTAAAACTGTACCTTTGTCACCTATTGGCAATCTTACATTTGAACCTGCTTGATATGATTTAATATCACCAGGTCTTGCAAGTACGTTTGTTCTTATACCTTGAATGTATACTACCCAATACTGCGGAACATCTTTTGATAAATCTTCATCTGGTCTACTAAACACTGTTGTAGATAAATGTCTTCTAATACATCTATAAGCAGTACCGGCCCACATAGCAATATCACCCAATTGATATTCTTGCACAGTAGAATCTTCATTGTAATCGTTCCAAGGACCTCTATATTCAAATCCTGGAATTAATAAGTTCCATGATGCTGTACCTGTAACCGTAATAGCCTGAGAGCCACTCATTCCAGTATGATTGTAACAAGCAAAATGTAATTCACCTTCAAAGTCTGATAAAATTTTAACCATTACTTTTCTTACAGTAGCGGCATTAAATCCTGCATTGTATTCTTGTAAAGTAGGAATTATTTCATCATCTAAAATATAAGTTGTATCTACACCTTGAAATCTTTCAGCACCGTCAGTTCCTAGTCTTCCGTTCTCTTTAGTTGCAGGATATATAGGATGATTATCATTTGAACTGTGTGTTTGATTAAAGATGTAAGTGTTTCCTCTGTTAAGAGTTAAATCTGGATGTAAATCTCCACTCCAATAATATCTATTTCCTGAGCCTGGATCTGCTACTCTAATTTCATAATCAACCTGTGTTCCTGAATCAGGCCTTGTTGCTGTATTATCTAATGATGCCCAATAAGTGTATCCGTTGTTTTTAACAACATCACCTGTTAGGTATTGTATTGTGCTATCCCATTGTCCTTTAAACTGATACCATTGTCCTAATGTATCCCAGATAGTTGGATTAGTGCTTGGTGTTTGTCCTAAAGTGTGAGATAATGCTATGTAACTGTAACCACCATAGTTAACAATATCACCTTTTTCGTATGCAACTGTATCAGACCAAGTTGACTCTAAAGCCATACCTGGAACATATTCTCTCCAGTTAGAGATTGTTGCTGAGAAAATAGGATCAGCAGTTTCATTGTCGGTACTGCTAATACTATGAGTTATAATACATTCATAAACATTAGGACCTGCTTTTACTAAATCACCTAAAATATATTTTTTTGTATTCGGTGTTGCACCTGCATTGTGTGCCGCTGGTGGTGACCAAGTACCTTTGTAATCATTACCTTTAACAACTATATCCCATTTTGTAGCCAAATCATCTTCGAAGGTATCTGCCGCTGTATGATTTTGATTTGATCTATAAATGTATCCACCATACCTAACTATATCTTGTGGCCTATAATTAAATTGTGCTTGCCATTCATTTAACCAATCGTCTGATGTTGTAATTAATTCCCAATATTGTGCAACTGTATCTAAGCCTTGTGCATTGGTTCCTGAAGTGTGTGCTGTTGAACATCTCCACACCTTACCATTGTTTCTAACAACATCACCTACTTGATAAGAAGTCTGTGCTGTCCAGTTACCTTCCCATTTAGAACCATATACATGAAGTGTCCAATACGTGCTGTTTGCACCAAAACCAAAGTCTGCATCAGTTGTTGCTGTGTGTCCTTGTACACAACGGAAAATGTTTCCAGAACGTTCTACTAAATCATTAATAAAATATTTTGATGGTACATAATTATTTTCACTTAAAAGACCTGTTGATGGTTTCCATGTACCTTTCCAACTGTAACCTTCTGACATAATTTCCCATTTTGTCAGTGCAGGTGTACCTGTTACTGTCAAACTTTGTATTACACCAGGAACAGTTAATCCGTCAATTGTTGCATTGTCTGTTGTTGCTACTGTGACCGTTGCATCGTTGGTACCTCTGTCACCGCCTAACTGATCACCTGGAACAACAAATTTGTCATTAGGAATAAAATTTCTTCCACCTTGTGTTAAAGTGACAGTGTAATTTTTTCCTGATCGATAAATTGTAAAGTCTGCACCAGTTCCGTCTGTGGTTGTGTTTTGACCACCAACTTCAGTTCTAAAATCAAATGCGGCACCAACATTATCTGATGCACTGTAAGGTGCAGGATATGTAAAATTGTATAAGAAATCATAGTAAAAGTCTTCATTAGATGTGTGTGCTTTTGTACAAAAGTAAACATTACCATTCACTGTGATAATATCATCAAGTGCATAAGCAACTCCAGAAGTCCAATCTCCTCTGTATCTATATGTAAATCTATCTAATTTAAACTGTGCCATTTTCTATCCTATTACGTGTAGTTGTAAGGTTGATTTACCCTTGCTACTAAATTTCCATCATCGTTAATATAATAATTTACCTTTTGGTAATCCCAACGATATTGTTCATATTTTAAATTTGCGTAAACTTTTTCGTGATTAACATCTCTACCTTCAAAAAAGTCTTGTCCTATATCAAAGTCATTATAGTTTTCTGCACTGTTACCTGGAACATTAATTTCAATAATATCACTAGGATTTAATTGATCAACTACCGCAAGGTATACTGTACCATCTTCTAATTTTCTTAAACCATAAAAGTATCTAGTGTTGATACTGTTTTCAACTGTACCTATATTTGCTCCTACATAAGTTGTCATATCATTCTCCTATTACGTTTGTTCCACAAAACTTATTATAGCGTCTACACCATCAGTAAAACTACATGATACCTGTAAAGTGTGTCCACTATCTAAAATTAATTTTTCACCACCGTTCATTGCTCTTAATGTACCATTAGGTGGTATTGGTGCATCCTTAACAAAAAATGCTGTTACACTACCTTCATCTCTAATGTGTACACTTCCTAATACTGTTGAGTCTTTAACATTAGCAAGTGAAATACCTAGCACAATATTTTTTCTGTTAGGTGCCACTGTAAACACATCAATTGGTGTTTCTCCTACTTTTGTTATAACTGCATTTCTAAATATTGTTGCCATAATTCTTATCCAAATAATAACGCATTAATGATAGACAGTTCTTCTGCCTGATTAATTGTTACCCCTCCACTGCTTCCAACGACACCAGTCCATGATGAGCCTGACCAAATTTCAAGTGCGTTATCATCAGTATTGTACCTTAATAATCCTTGTGCTAAATTGGATACAGGTCGATCATTAACTGTTCCTACGGGTACTTTAAATCCAACTGTACCAGTAAAGTCAATATAACCTTCTCCAGTCGCACTCATATTTAGCACACCGTCTGTCGCTGTTTGTTTTATTTCGTTGCTTCTAATTGTAGTATCGTCAATAACAACTTTTCCTACACCATTAGGAGCAAGTGTTAAGTCGGTATTTGCACCTTCTGTACTAATAGTTTGTGCATGAATTGTTGCTGTATTAAGTCTTGTGCTGTTAATATCTACTGTTACAGCACCTGCATTGTAAAATCTAAAAGTATCATCGTCTGTACCCGGTGTGTTTTCTGCTGTAATATATGTGTCTAAATCTTGGTCAACAACACCACTTACACTACCACCTACTGCGTTCCAAAAACCACCACTGTATAATTCAAACACGTTTGAAGTTGTGTTGTAACGCATCATACCGTCTAATGCTGTACCAGGTCTCTGTGCCGTAGTACCTCTTGGTATTCTAAATGCATTTGTATCATTAAGATCAACGTGACCAGCACCGTGCGAGAATATTTCTAAGTTGTTATCATTTCTAAATGTCTGTACACCGTTGTTAATTAATTTAACTTCGTCTGAAATAAATGATGTAGTGTTAAATCCAGTTGAGTCAATAAATGCTTGAATGTTGTTAGCAACTTTAAAATTAATTGTATCTTCATCAGCACCGTAGGCACTTTCTGTTGTAATTGTTGTATCACCGTCTTGGTCACGTATTTCTCTTAATCCACCAGTAACGTCAAGGTTACCATCAATAATTACACTAGAACTAGCATCTGGATTAATTGTTAAGTCACCTGATGTTGTAATAATTTGATTACCACTTATTCTAATATTTCCTGTTTCTAATCTTGAAGGCTCTACAATAGTAGTGTTGCCACCATCACTGAATGTAATTCCGCTTAATGAACTTATATCAAACGAACTTGCTGTAAATGTTACATTTCCTGTTTGTTGATCAACTGTAAATGCATCACCAACTCTAAAATCTCCACCTTGGTCGACTGAACTATAAAATACTTTACCGTTGTTTAGTTCAGTAACTTCATTACCTTGAATTACTGCTGTGACATCATTGTCTAATCTTTTTCCTACACCAATATATCCAAAGTTATGATTTACTAGTCTAAGTACTACGCCTTCACCGTCAGCAATAACACCTTGGTTACCATAAACGTTTGCTGATGAAATTGATCTTAATTCAGCACCAAATTGTTTTAAGTCAACATTATTAATACCTGTGGCAGTACCACCGCTTGAACTTGTAACATTTAAAGTTACTGTTACATCTTCATTTATTGTTGTGCTTAAATTTGCACCGTTGAAGTGTGTAAGGTAAACAGTTGATCTATCTCCTGTAAATTCTGTACTTGGTGTAGTAAAGTTTGCAAGGTATCTTGGTAAAGAACTAATTCTTACTTCATCAATGTATCCTGTAAAGTGATTTGCATTTGCATAGTCGCCACCAAGTGTTACTGGTTTAGCAGTTCCATAATCATTATTGTCTGAATATGTGCTACCTTCTTGTAATCCATTTAAGAATAACTCTGTTCCATCATCTGATCTTGATACTGCAATATGATACCAAGTGTTTGTTAATAGTGTTGTTGTTCCTGTAATTACATTTGTTCCTGCGACTTGCATTTTTACATTGGCACTGTCTGCAACAATAGAAATAGCAGTGTCACCTGCAGATCCTGATCTCATATCTATTAGATATTGTGTACCCGCTACTGTATCAAATCTAAAAAATCCTTCAACAGTAAAGTTTCTTGTACCAAATCCAAAATCACTTGATGAAGGAATAACTGCTGTATCTCCTGTACCGTCAACTTGTAAACTTGCAGTACCAAATTTATATTGTGAAGTTACTTGTTTTGTGTTACCTGTTAAATTTGTTGTCTTTTCTGTTCTACTTGGATTAGTAACAAAGCCGGATACCTTACCATCAAATGTTAATCTTAAATTTCCTGTAACAGTTTCTTTTGCTTCAATAGTTCCTTGTCCTAAAACTGTTGAACCATCTTCTGATGTTAGAGTAACTGTATCAGCAACGTTGAATGTGCCAGTAGTATTAGTAAGATCAATAATAGTTTTACCATCATTTGCTCTACCTTGTGTACCAACCTGTGCTACTATACCTTTGTCAGCAAAATATATAAATGAATTCAACCACTCAACTCTTGCTCCGTTTGTTAAAAGCATACCTGTTTGATTTGGAGAAAATATTGTAACTTCGTTAAACAACATTGCCGCCTCAATTGAACTTGCACTTACATATTGACCATCAACTTTTGCACCTCTACCTGCATCAGCACTGTCAAATCCATATGGATCGCTTGAACTTGTTACTGTTCCTTTGTTTAATACTGTAACGTTTTTAATGTAAGGTGATTGTAAAGTAGTTGTAATACCATTTGGATCAAAACTAAAAGCATAACCAGTATCATTGCCTACATTATATTTCATATCTAAGATAGATAAGTCTTGGATTGTAGTTGCATCGTTTAATCTAAAACAATCTAAATCCTGAGTTGCTAAAGTAGGTTTAATTTTACTTGCTCTTATTCCTTCACCTGCTACTGTAACACCCGCTGGTACAGTCAAAGGAAAAGTTTCTGTATATGTACCTGCTAATATTTTAATAATTGTACCTGAAGATGCTTGGCTTAATGCATGACTTACTGATGCAAAAGCACTATCAACTGAGTTACCTTCTTCACTGTCACTACCGTTAGCGGCTACATACAAAGTATTTCCTGGATCATTAAGTTGTAAATTTGTTATTCGAACTTTACCAGTACCGTTCGCTTTGATAGTTAAATCTTCATTTGAGTTTATAGTTTCTATTGTGTTATTTGTAACCTGTATGTTACCAATATTTGCTTGTCTTGAATTTAAAGTTTTCCAACGTTTTCCTTCAGTACCTAAAGTAAATGCGTTGTCCACATCTGGAATAATATCACTTACGATGTCAGCATTAAACTCAACTGTATCTGTATTTGTATCACCTAATTGTATGTTACCGCCAGCAGTAATGTTTCCTGTTGCAAATAAATTTCCTGTAACATTTGTGTTACCTATTAATTCTATAGTACCTGTACCTTGTGGATTAATTTCTAAAGATGCATTTGAGTCTATTGTTTTAATAGTATTATCATTCATTTCAATAGAATCAACTTGTATTCTAGAATGATAAATTACAGGATCGCCCCCACTAGGTGTAAGTTCAATAGTACCAAGTGTACTACTGATTGTGTTACCTTGAAAGGTTAAATTTCCTGTTGTTGCTGAATTTGTTGCAATTAAATTTGTTGCTTGGGCAGTTCCTGAAATATCTAATTCGTATGAAGGATTGGACTTCTTAATTCCAACTCGGTTGTTGTTTACATCCAAATATAGTAGGTCTGTTTCAAATGCTAAATCTACACCATTACGGATAAGATTAGCCTTAAGCAACGGACCCGAAATACGACCGACGGCCATTGTCTACTCTCCTTAATACGGGGATCCTGTCCCTCTAACCACGTTACATAGCGGGTTAACCACTGTTTGTCCTTGCAACAAAATGGTCGTTTTATTTGCAATTAATATTATTTAGTCTGTTTTGGAAAAACCGTTAGGAGAGCAGTTAATAATTAGCCAAGTATACTGCCGTCAAAGCCATGTAATACTGTTACATCTTTTCCTAGTGGTACAGGAGAATCAAACTTGATGTTCCAATTTCCTGCTGTATTAACAAGTGTGTAGTTTACACCTGCTATTTGAAAAACGTTTTCAACAAGCACAATTACATTTTCTGCCGCTACTGGTACAGGACTTAAAGGACCAAATTCTGTTATATTAGCATCACCAGTACCTAAGTTTTGTACTTGAATGTCTGCAGGTCTATCAGTTCTAATGCTTTCCCAAGCATTGTTGATATATGCTTCCATTTCGTTTGTTTCTGAATTGTATCTAATAGTTCCGTTAACAGGAGATGAACCTCTTTCTAAAGTGTTACCTGCACCTAATCTTAATCCTGCTTTAGAACCTGAAAAACTAACTGCACCAAAGACGTCAACAAATACGGATTTGTCTACAATCATCTTTTTATTGATTTGCTGTTGTTTTACAAATCTCATGCTACACCGCTATCGTTGAAATAGTTACTGCAATAGTTGCCGGTGATGTTGTTTGTGCAACAACTTTGTCACCGTTATCTAACACAAATTTTTCTGTGTCCATAATAAATGTTTCACCTGCAGGTATTTTTAACTGATGTAAAATCTTATTAGAGTCAGTTGCACTAGATCCATTTTTAACAATATGCAGATCTAAAAAAGTATCTGCGTCTGTCAAAGCAGTATCACCTGCTATATTATCTGCGTCTGCATAGTTACAAAATATCATACTTGTAATAGCAGTTTCGTTAGTTGATGTGTAAACATCTGTTAAAGTTGCATCAATAAAACTATTTGTTATCATATTACTTTCCTAAAAAATCATGCTCATAAGCATGGTTTTTCTTTTACTTGTTACTTCTCCGTTAACAGTGTTATTTACAAAAAATAGGCCAGTTCCACCAGGTCCTTCTGAGTCTTTATACAACTTTAATCTGCCTGATGTTGCTGATGGTGTGCTTGTAGCATTTCCTAAAGCAAATACTTCTTCTGCTACCACTGTTCCTGTACCATTTGCTTGTAAAATTAAATCCTCATTTGAAGTCACAGGTCTAAGTGTGGTACCATCTATTTGTAGATCACCTAGTGTAATTGTATCACTTTTTACTTCAAATTTTGTTACATTGTCTATTTTTCCTATTAATCTTGACACAGGATCACCTGCATTTAAGTCTTGTGCAGTCAATGATGTATTGTCCTGTTGGATCAAAGGAATGTTAATTGTTTGGAATGCATTGTTTACATATTTTACATTAGGAATATCATCGTCAGTTAATCCTGTTTCATAGTTAGTTGTACCTCTAACACTTAACTTGGCATTAGGAGCATTAGTACCTAAGAATACAATATCGTCTCCTGTTGTGCTAATATGGTTTGTTCTTATTGCACCTAAAAGACTTCCTACTGTAAATGTAAAAATACCAGGTCCAGAACCGCCACCTGGCTGTGTATAAGTTAATGTATCATCAAATAGTAGTTTTGCGTTATCTTCACTACCTCGTTCTATTTCTATACCACCCTGTCCTAGTGTGATTCCAGCACCAGTTTCATTTTTATTTAAAAGGATGATGTTGTCTTCTATTTCTAAATTTGCTGATGTAACCGTAGTGGTAGCACCTTGAACTACTAGATTACCAGTGATAGTTGTTGTACCTACTGTTGATCCAGTATCAAGTGTGATATTGCCATTATTTGCGGCTATTATTTTATAATCACCTGTTACTTTTACTACATCTACTGCCATTTTGCGTCAAATCCTAAACTTGTATAGTATTATTTAGTCGAATGAAAGGGCAATCCTAAAATCGCCCTTTCACGATGTTACTCTATAAAGCAACTAACCTTAATATAGACTGTGTAGAATCGTCTTCAACTGACCAAGTGTATCTGTTGTTGTTATAATCAACTGCCAAATGCCTGGACATTTTTTTGATTCTTACAGCACTACCGTTGGTTACGATAGCCGTAATATTCATTTCGTTATCAGCAAGGTTGCCCATTGACTTGTTAACTAGTGAACATATACCTTCATTCGAGCCTTCTCTTACTTTGAACTTTTTACTAGATCGCTGTGAAAGAATATATCCTTCTCCCGCAGAATTAGACCCAATTTTTACCCTCGCAGGTATTGTTGGTTGAATATCGTCTCCAACCGCACCAAAAAACTTCTTGGTTATAGGTCTTCCCATAATCTATACTCCAAATATAAAATTAAGCGTTTTCTGTAAAGTCGTCATCATCTGAGTTAGCAACATCATCGTCACCAGCCTCTTCAACTTTTACTTTACCTGCACTAGCCGCCGCAAAATCCCATGCA
>MDTG01209604.1_pt1 | contig 37899 bp, 37 predicted proteins | sample 811421 | NCBI WGS metagenome assembly MDTG01 (sample SAMN05326645, study PRJNA326480) | marine metagenome | isolation source: seawater | place: Pacific Ocean: South East | collected 2011
AAGGAGAAAAAATAGAAACACCTGAATTTATTAAAAATAATAATTTAAAATTAGATTTTGGACATTATATTAGTAATCAAATTATGAAACCATTATTACAATTATTTGCATTAGAATTAGAAAATATTAAAGAATTTAAGGATAAACAATTTTATATTAAAGAATACAATGATAAAAAAACATTGACTTGGGAACAAGAAATAGAAAAATTAAAAACCAAATGGCCTGAACCTGAAAAATTTATAAAAAAATATGAGGAATTAAGATGTAAAGAAATTAGAATACTTATTTTTGATAAATTTCTTAATAAATTAAAATAAGTTGTTATTTATAATATGGAGTTTTCAAATAATCAACAACGACTTATATATTCAATGATTCAACAAGATTCTGAAAGTATTATGGATTTTTACGGCAATGATGTACCTGGATATAATATTTTTTTAACAAATCATCAAATTACACCTGATAAAGAAATAGTAATAAATAGTATTTTAAAAGATGCAAGAGATCTTAATCCATATACTAATGAAGGGTTTAAAACACAAGAATTACAAAGAATTAAAAAAAATTTTCAAAAAAAAAAACAGAGAATTATCATTTATGCAAGAACACCCCCCTAGTCATCCTATGATTACCAGAAGTAGTATAAATAAAAGAACAAGTGGAAGTAAAACAAAAAAAAAGAAGAAAAAAAATAAAAAAAAGAAAAGAAAATCTTATAAAAAATAAATTTATATTTTTATATATCATGTAAATATAATATGAAATATAAAAATTCTAAAATTATAACAAAGAAAAATCTGAAACAATTTTCTAATAAATTTAATAAAACTCGTAGTAATAAAGTTTTTAAAAATGTCAACACTAAAGCTAATTTTAATAATTTAATAATTAAGTCTGATTATTTACAAAATAAAAAACAAACATTCAATAATTTTATAAATATTGATAGTAAAATTACAAATCAACATAATAGTGGTAGATGTTGGCTTTTTGCATATTTAAATATTATAAGACTTCCATTTATACAAAAATATAAATTGAAAGATTTTGAATTTAGTCAAAATTATTTATTTTTTTATGATAAACTTGAAAAAGCTAATTATTTTTTAAATTATATTATAAAAAACAGAGACACTAATTTGGATAATATTAAACTAATTCACGTATTAAAAAATGTTACAAGTGATGGTGGTCAATGGAATGTTTTTATTAATTTAATAGAAAAATATGGTATAATACCCAAAAGTAATATGGATGACCACTTTCATAGTAAAAATACAAATAATTTAAATGAGTTTTTAAATGATTTTTTAAAAAAATCTGCATATCTTATCAAAAATTCTAAATCAAAAAATTTAAATAATTTAAAACAAACAATATTATCTAATTGTTATAAAATTTTAGTTATATTTTTAGGAGAACCACCTAATAAAATTACATGGGAATTTTATAAACAAAATAAAAAGAAAACATACAAAACTATAGAAAATATTACTCCTATCGAATTTTACAAAAATATAGTTAAATATAATGCTAATGATAAAATTTGTTTAATTAATTATCCATGTAAAAAAATACCATTTTATAAATTATATAATATTGATTTAGCAAGTAATGTATATGAAGGTAAATTACAAAATTTTATAAATTTACCAATTGATTTATTAATTGATGCTATAAAAAATTCAATTGATTCAAATCATGCTGTTTGGGTTGCTATAGATACCAAAAAATTTATATCAAGAGAACATGGTATATTAGATATTAATGCTTTTAATTATAATGATATATTTAGTTTTAATAATATAATGGATAAATGTGATGCTTTAAATTATAGACAAAGTTATCCCAATCATGCTGTAATAATTAAAGGATATAATTTGGAAAAAGGTAAAACTAATGGATTTTTAGTTGAAAATTCATGGGGAAAGAAATCTGGTTTTGAAGGTAATTATTATATGAATTTAGATTGGTTTAAAAAATATGTATATGAAGTTGTTGTTGATAAAAAATTTGTTTCAAAAAAAGTTTCATCTGTTTTAAATAAAAAACCAATATTATTACCTTATTATTCTCCATTTGGAGATTTATTATTTTAATTTAAAATATATATATATATATATATATTATAAAATAATGTCTAGAACTAAAAAATATATAAAACCCCGTAATATTAAACGTGTAAAATCAAAAAAATATAAACATAGAAAAAAATTACATAAAAAGAGTGGATCGCGGGAATTGAATCTGAACATACCGCCAGAGATAAACCATGCTTTAAATACTATGGACAATAAAGACAAATATGCTGCACTGACTCTAATTCGTATGAAAAATAACCAAACTGTAAAACCCACTATTAAAGAAAATCACCCTATTGGATTACATTTAATACATAATATACCTAGAGCTCTGAACGAATATAATATAGGACTTCAAAATAAGCGTAAATAATGAATTAATTATAAATTATTATATTATACATGTAAATATAATAATCAATGGTTGCTATATATGATTTAAGTGAATTTCCTATTGTTAAAGTAGATATTAGTGGAAGTATATTAAACGATGATGACTTTAATGATTTTACTTCTAAGTGGTTAAACATATATAAATACAAAAAAAATTTTGAATTTATTTTTGATACTAAAAATATTAAATATATTAATCCTTTATATTGTATATATACTGCTATATTTATTAGATCTATAAAAAAAAATAATCCACTATATTTAACTAATAGCAAAATTATTATTTATAATAAATATATATTTAACCTTGCCCAATATATATTTTATATTGAAAAACCTGTTGCTCCTGTTGAATTGATTTTAAAAAATAATAATGATACTATTAGTAGTGTTAAAATAAATACATAAGTTAATTATCTAGAGAATAATCAATTATACGTACATTTAATGATCTAAATATATTATGTACTAAAAATCTTCTAAATTGTCGCCTTGTTAAAATTAATCTTTCATTTGATTCTGAATTTAAATAAGTACTATATTGTGAATTTGATAAGAAATTATACCTACAATTAGGGCAAGATTGATTTCTTGATACCCAATCCATAAATTTATCATATTTAAATATATGACCACAATTATTTACCATTGCAACGTCGCTATCATTTTCAAAATCGTCTTGTGAAATTGTACATATATTATCAATAGGATTTTCAATATCTTTATATTTTAATTTTGTAATATTATTTATTATTAAATTAGCTAAATTATCAATAGATAATCTCCTATATTCATTTAATATATGGTCTTCGTTTACTTGATTGTCTAGATTTTCTTGATTTTCTTGATTTTCTTGATTTTCTTGATTTTCTAAATTTTCTAGATTTTCTTGATTTTCTAGATTTTCTTGATTTTCTAAATTTTCTTGATTTTCTAAATTTTCTTGATTTTCTAAATTTTCTAGATTTTCTTGATTTTCTTCATTTACATGATTTAGTGTATAATTATATAAATCTGTTTGTGTAGATATATCTTGATAATTAGTACTAATGTCTCTATTTAATCGTCGTCTTCTATTATTTTCTACAATTATATAATTAGAATGCATTTGATTTATAATTTCATTCGATCTATTTAAAAATGTTAAATAATTATTAAATAAAAAATAATCATAATTATAATTAAAATTTTCCATTTATATATATACACAAAATATGTTTAAATACATACATTTAATATATTTAAATACACATGATGGACATATACGATAAATATAAAAATAAAGGATTAACTGGATTATCTAATTTAGGAAATACATGTTATTTAAATTCATGTATGCAAATATTATCACATTGTTACGATTTAAATAATATTTTAGATAAATTAGATGTAAATAAATTAAATAAAATAGACGATAGTATTTTATTGATAGAATGGATAAATTTAAAAAATTTAATGTGGTCAAAAAATTGTATTATATCACCTAATAGATACGTTAATACTATTCAAAATATATCAAATAAAAAAAATATAGAATTATTTAGCGGATTTGCACAAAATGATTTACCAGAATTTTTAGTATTTTTAATTGACTGTTTCCATAATTCTTTAAAAAGAAAATTTGAAATGAATATTTCAGGTAAATGTATAAATAAAAAAGATGAATTAGCAATTAGTTGTTTTAATATGATAAAAAGTATGTATTCAGATAGTTATTCTGAAATATTAAATATATTTTATGGTATACAAATATCTTTTTTATATTCAGAAGATAATAATAATATATTATCTAGTAAACCTGAACCATATTGTTTACTTGATTTACCTATACCAATTAATAAAAATGTATGTGATATTTTTGAATGTTTTGATTTATATGTAGACTGCGAAAATTTATCAGGTGATAACGCATGGTATAATGAAAAGACAAAACAAAAAGAAAATGTTAATAAATGTTTTAAATTTTGGAGTTTACCAGAAATTTTAATAGTATCTTTTAAAAAATTTAATAATTATAATAAAAAAATAAATATATTAGTTAATACACCAATTAATAATTTAGATTTATCAAAATATGTAATAGGTTATGATAATAAATCTTATAAATATGATTTATTTGGTATATGTAATCATAGTGGAAATTCTTTAGGTGGTCATTATACTAGTTATGTTAAAAATGCAAATAATAAATGGTATATATTTAATGATACTAGTGTAAGTGAAATAAAATTAAATAATATAATAACAAATAAAGGTTATTGTTATTTTTATAAAAAAATAGTTAATTAAACTAATATTATATATAATATTTATTTATATATAATATTATGAGTATATTTAATAATATAACGCAAGATTTTTATGATAGTGTTAATAGTTTTGGTTCTAATCCATTTGTATTAGTAATATTAATTATTATAATATTAATTTATTATGTTATTTTTGCATTTTTAGGAAATTCACATGATTCCGATTATTCTAATAATTTAACAAGTGGTGGATTTTTATTTATAGAAGCAATTTTATGGGGTTTATTTATTTTATTAGTTTTTATAAATGGATTAGCATATTTTTTTAATATTAATGTTATTACTGAATTAAAAAATATTTTTAACAAAAACCCAGAAGTTAAAATAGAATCCACAGTGGATTCATCTAGTAATACTGGATCAAATTCTAACATTAAATCTAATACTGAATCAAATACTGAATCAAATACTGAATCAAATACTGAATCAAATACTGAATCTAATACTGAATCTAATACTGAATCTAATAAAAATAACGATGTTTCTACCTTTAATTTTAAAGAAGTTTATCATGTACCAGGTAATAAATTTACTTATCATGATGCTAAAGCAATATGTAAAGCTTTTGATGGTGATATGGCTAATTATAATCAATTAGTCGATGCACAAAAAAAAGGTGCAAGCTGGTGTAGTTATGGATGGACTAAAGATCAATTGGGTGTATATCCTACTAGCAAAATAGCTTTTAATAAACTTAAAGAAAAAGAAGGACATAAGTATGATTGTGGTTTACCTGGTATAAATGGTGGTTATGTTAATAATCCACACATTAAATTAGGAGCAAATTGTTATGGTTATAAACCTAAAATAAGTGAATTAGAAAAAAAATTATTAGAAAATGATAATTTATATCCAAAAACTCATAAAGAAAAACTATTTGATGAAAGAGTTAAATATTGGAAAGAACGTATTGGAAATATACTTATTTCCCCATTTAATAATGATAATTGGTTTAATGTTCCATATAATTAAAAATAATCTACTTTTAGTCTATTTAAATATTTTATATCAAGTGATTTTTTTTCTATCAAATCACTTGCTAATAAATTAAATGACTCCATATTATTATATAGTATATCAATTGCTTTATATAATGCATAATTCATTATTTTAATAACATTTTTATCTACCTCTGATTTTATATTCTCACTTATTTTTATATATGGATTATCTAATTGTATAAATTTTTGCATACCATGTTCTGAATATCCAAATAATTTAATATATTGTCTTGCTAAATTATCTGCTTTTTGTAAATCACCACTTGCACCAGTTGTTATATCTAAATTAATAAAATTATCAAATATTTTATTATTTGTATAATTAGATTTAATATTATCAACCTCAATTTTCTTATATAAAACTATCTCTGCTGCCCTTCCAGCCATAGTTATAATTAAATTTGAAAGAAAATATTTTTTAGTAGGATAGGAAATATACTTTTCTTTGGGTGTAAATAATGTATAACCACCCGCACCATTTGAATTTCCAGTAATAGTTACTTTCCTAACATCATAAAAATCTCTAAATAATAATGCTGTTATAGTATGACCCGCTTCATGATATGCAACCAATTTATCTGTATCACTTCTTGTATTTCTAGAATTTAATGGTAATCCTATTGTAATTTTTTCATATGCATCTATTAAATATTTAGAATTTATAGATGTTCTATTTTCTCTTAATGCTAAAATAATAGCTTCATTCGCCATATTTTCAATATCTGCTCCTGAAAACCCACTTGTTAATTGACATATTTCATCTAAATCTGTAGAATTATCAACTACCTTATTTTTTAAATGTACATTTAAAATTTTACGTCTACCAATCTTATCTGGTAATCCTACTTTAACTTTTCTATCAAATCTACCTGATCTAGTTAATGCTGAATCTAATACATCTGCTCTATTTGTTGCTGCTAATACTATAATATTATCTGTTTTATCAAATCCATCCATATTTGTTAAAATTTGATTTAATGTTTGTTCTCTTTCTTCATTCCCACCTGCTAAATTTGTTCCGCGTTTTTTACCTACTGCATCTATCTCATCTATAAAAATTACACATGGAGAATTTTTTTTTGCTTCATTAAATAAATCTCTTACTCTTGACGCACCTAATCCTACAAACATTTGAATAAATTCTGATGCAGACACTTGAATAAATGATACATTTGCTTCTCCTGCCACTGCTCTTGCTAATAAAGTTTTTCCCGTACCAGGCGGACCTTCTAATAAAATTCCTTTTGGTATTTTTGCCCCAGCATCATAGTATTTTGTTGGACTTTTCAAAAATTCTACAATTTCTTCTAATTCATATTTGGCTTCATCACAGCCTGCTACATCATCAAATGTTGTCTTTATTTCATCATTATCAATTAATACAGATTCTTTTTTCATAAGATTCATTCCTATATTTGGTCCATTTGTCATTTGATTATTTTGAAAAAAACTACCTATAACAGATATAACTACATAAATTATTACAATATTTAATAATACATTAGCTACGTTTGCACCAGTAGATAAAACATTATTTGATGATCCTAATTGTACTATTTTATAATAAATATCATTTTTTATAAGAGAATCAATTACTATATCATTAACTTTTTCTAATCCAGTTTCTAAAAAATGTAAATTATTTAATTCTGGGAATCCATCATAATTATTATCAATTACCACAAATGAATTTATTGAATCTGTGGTTTTTACTACACTTACACTGTCTATATGTCTATTTGTTACCTCCTGTAAGAAATTATTTAAATTCCAATTATCTAAATCAGTTGGTTTTTTTGCTAAACTATTAATTAATTTTGCCGGATCATAATTTGGTACATAATTCATTTTTATATTATTTATTTTGTTGTTTATTTGGTGGTAATTATTTAAAATAAACCCATTACTATTGATAATTAATAATGAAAAAATAAATTTAATCATAATAGTATATTAAATTTATTTTTTTAAATAGTTATATATTAAATTTTATATATTTTCTCTCTTTATATGTTTTTAATTTTGTACGATTTCCTAAAAAATTAAAATATTTTTTTGCAACATTATATTCTTTTGGTTTTTTATTTTTTAAAACTTTTAATCTTACATACATTATCATACCTACTTGCCATATTCTCTTATGTGAATATTTTCCTGATTTGTATAATCTCTCTAATTTCTTTATTGTATGTTTAACATCTTCTACTGTTTTATATTTAATTGGTATAGTATCATTTGGATTTTTATCAATATAAACATCAAATGATTTTTTTGGATCATTTGGATTATATAAAAATTCTAATTTTTTCTTTTTTTTACTACCTCCACATATATTTTTTGTTTTACCTAAATTATATTGTTTTGATATATATATCATATCTTTTGTTAAATTCTTACAGCCTTTTTTATCATTATTTTTTCTGTATAAACGTAATATATTAAACCTAGCTTTTTTCATTTGTGCTGCTTTTTGTTTATCTTTTTTTGTTTTATTTTTCTTTTCATTTATTCCCTCTTCTATTGCTAATATTCTTTTATATTGCGGATCATACAATTTATATGTGTATTTTTTATTTGATTTTACTATTTTTCTTAATATTGGCAATCTTTTATTTTTTTCTTTACCACCTTTATATGTTTTTTTACAAAATTTATATGGCGAACATGAAGCTTTCATAGTAAAACCTCTAATTTTTGAATTTAAACATTTTTTACGAGAGAACTTTCTTGGTAATAAGAAAATCTTTTTATCTTTTGTTCTAACACATTTTTTTGCATATTCATTAACTTTACAACAATCTCTCATTAAAATATATTTACTTTATATTTTAATAATACTAAAAAAATAGTTATACTTTATTTAATTAATATTTCTTTCAACATTCTATGGTAAATCTTTATCAAGCATATCTTGTATTATTTTAATTTCAATATCACTAAAATTTTTTTTATTACTCTTCCTTTCATACATTTCATCTAAATTTTCAGTAGCTCTTTTTTTAGCATCTGGATTATTTAATCTTTTCTGGAATTCCTCTTGTTGCATAGTTGATCTCATAGATTTTAAATCTCCACTATATTTTTGTAGTAAGTTATCTGTTATTGGAAATGAATGTGGAGTCTGGAGTTGGGCTTGAGCTAGGGCTTGGGCTTGGGCTTGGGCTTGGGCTTGGGCTTGGGCTTGGGTATAGGCTTGGGTTTTGTATAGGGCTCGGGCTCGGGCTTCGGCTATGTGTTGGGCTAGGGCTTCGGCTTGTGCTTGCTGATTATCTAGCGTTTTTTGCAATCTTGATTTATTTCGTAATATCTCAGGTGTTATGCGGGCTAAAAACTCTTCATTTTCAAGACTTCTTTTATTAATCATTCCTGCTAAATTTTTTTTCATATTTCGTGTTATTTTTTTTTTATTTTGACTAATTTTCATATTTCGTGTTGTTTTTTTTTTTATTTTGACTAGGTTTCATATTTCGTCTTGTTTTTTTTTTATTTTGATTAGGTTTCATATTTCTTCTAGATTTTTTATTTTGTTTTGCTTTTTTCAAATATTTGTAACTCATTACTTATATATTACTTATATTATTCTTAGTTTTTAGTTTTTAGTTTTTTTGTTTTTTTATTTAAATTTTTATTATATTTTTTTTTTGTTTTTTTTAAATTGTTTGTTTTTTCATTTACATTATTAATTAATTTATTAAAAATACAATCTTTTAATACATCATTATTATTTTTATATGATTGGTTTAATAATATTAAATTATTTTTTTGATCTGGTATATTAAAACCAGGCAATAAAGCTAAATTTTTATATTCTATATTTTTAATATTAAATTCTTTCAATAAATTAAACATTCTATTATAATATATAAATACTATTTATATATAACTATTCTTTATTATAAATTCTTTTTATATATCGTGTATTAGTATAATTTCTTTTTGATTTTATTAAATTTAATAAATCATTTGCTTTATCTTCATTTTGAAAATATATATTAAAACACTCATATAAAAATTTATAACTTATAACATTAGCTTGTTGTAAACTGCTAATATTAAGTTTACCATCACTTATTCTAATAGTAGGAGAATTATTGTACTGTGAAAAATTATAAATTATTTTATCACTTAATAAATTTTTTTTGTCTCTTAAATCTTTAATTTCTTGATTAAGCTTTTTATGTTTATTGTCCATAGCCACCCATGTTTTTATGTTATCTTCTAAAGTCATTTTATTTAATAATTAAAAATAATTTTAATTATTTTTTATAATGAATAATTAAAATTTCACATTATTAATAACTATACTTATCTTCTTTTGCGCATAGATTTTCTACGCATAGATTTTTTAGATGATTTTCTAACTTTTGATTTTTTTTTCATACTTCTTTTTTTAAAATATTGTTGTAATAGTAATAATCCCGCAGGTACACTCGCGTCGGCTAATAATGTACCACCACGTCTACTACGTCTACTACTACGTAGACTACGCATACTACCTCTATTTCTACGTTTTGCTTTCTTCGCGCCTCCTAATTTTAGACTGTTTGTCTCTAATAAATCTTGCATTCTTTTATATAATTATATAATAAAAAAAATTTATATATAATATTTATTTATTTTATTATTATATCTTATCAATAATATTAAAACTCCTAAATGTAATAAAAAACTAGTTAATATAAAAAAAATAAAAAAAAACAAATAAATATATAATTCTTTAAATATACATTCTGCAACAGGTTTAATAAAATTTTTTAATTCTTCTTTAAATTCTTTAGAATTTAAAGATTTTAAACAATGTTCCAATAGAATATTATTCTTCATTTAAATAAATATTATACTAAAAATAATTATATTATTCTTAATATAAAATTTTGCGTGTTATTTAATTTACATTTTTCTATAATATTTATTAAATATGACTAATAGTATTTTTAATTTAAATAATGATTTTGATTTTACTATTTTAAATTTAGGAAATCCTACACTTATTAATAATAATAATTATTCTAGTAAAATTAGTCATGGTAATAACAAGAATAATTTATACATTCAATTCCCTAAATGTAGAACAAAACAAGGTATTGTAAAAAATTCTACTAAAACATATACTGAATTAAATTTTAATTTATCTGATAAAAATGTCATAGATTTTTTTGAAAAATTAGAACATTTTTGTACTGAACAAATTTATAATAATCGGGAATTATGGTTTTATGATTCTCATGATATGAAAAAAGAAGATATAGATGAATTAATTTTATCAACAATGAAACCTTATAAACATGGTAGAAATTTTTTAATTAAAACATATGTTAAATTAGATAAATTAATTATATATGATGAAAATGAAAATAAAATAAATTATGATGATTTTAATTTTAATAATGAATCTGAATTTATTCCTTTAGTAAATATAAATTCTATTAAATTTACAACTAAAAATTTTAGCATTGAAATGATATTATCACAAATAATGATAATTCATCCAGCTGATGAATTTGAAAAACAAATTTTAATTAAATTAAATAGTTCTGATAATATTAAGAATAAAAAAAACAAAGAAAAAAAAGAAAATGAAGAAAAAAAAGAAAACCTAGAAAATGAAGAAAGAAAAGAAAACCAAGAAAATTTAGAAAATCTAGAAAATATAGAAACCATAGAAAATATAGTAAATATAGAAAATCTAGAAAATAAAGAAACCATAGAAAAAATAGAAAAAATAGAAAAAATAGAAAAGATAGAAAATAAAATAAATGAAGAATATTGTGAGGAAAAACAAGATAAAAAATGCATTGATAATAAAAATAATATAGAAAATAACCAATATAATGATGGTAAGGGAAATCCTATAATTTTAGATAATATTGAAACTATTGAAAATAATAATCTAAACAATGAAAAAATATTCAATGAACCTTTAGCTAAAAATAATGATAATGAGTTTAATTATTTAATAAATAGTGATTTAGAAAAAGTAGAATTAAATGTTCTAAGTAAAAATATTTCTAACCAAAATGATGAGTCTATTAATTTAAAATCACATGAGGAAATATATTTAGAAATATATAAAACTGCTTTAAAAAAAGCCAAAGAAATTAGAAATAATGCAATTACTGCATTTTTAGAAGCAAAAAAAATAAAAAATACATACAATTTAGATAGTTTAGAATTAGATACTAGCGATGACGATGAAGATTTTGTTAATATGAGTTGATAATAAATAATTATTGTATTTAATTTATTAATATTGAATTATTTGAAAAATATTTTTTTATTTATTTTATATAAATGGCTTCTTCAAAGAAATTCCTTAAAAACATTAAAAACATTAAAAACGAACATATTTTAGCAATAATAGGTTTTGTTTTTTTAGTTTATGCTTTACATCAATATTCAAATAACAAAAATATCTTTAAACTTGGTATGAATAACAACGATCAAATAAAAACACCTAGTTTAGCTAGTAATCCTCCTATACCTAAAAAAAATGCTACCTCAAAGAGTTCTGGGAGTGTTCAGCCTAGCCTACCAACTACTAGTACAATGACAGGATCACCAATAAATGGTTCAAATAATATTTCTTCTGTTGCAAGCAAACAATCTTCTGCTTCTAGCTTATTGCCTAGTGGTAATAATAATATTGACTCTTATGTTAATAACGTTGTTAAACCAGAAAGTTCACCACCAAATAGAAATGCTAGTTTAGATTTAAGAAAGGATCCAAAAATACCTCCCGTAAATGTTGGTCCATGGATGATTAGTAATATATCTAGACCACCTGATTATAAAAGTGTCGATATTACAAGTAATTAAATTTGTATAAGTTATTAAATATTATAATATTATAGTTTAATATTATAATATTATAGTTTAATATTATAATATTATAGTTTAATATTATATTATTTATATAATGAATGATTACATATTCAATACAATTTTATATATATTTATTATAATTATTGGTTATAAAATATATATAACATCTGATGTTTTTAATTTAAGATGTATTATATCTGATATTAATGGTAATACATATTGTGTTCGCGATAGAACCAAATTAAAATTAGCAGCAAATAAATTAGCTAATCTTAATAATAAATTAAATAGTTTAGTTAAACATTTAGGAGAAACATATCCTGATAAAGATAATGTAAAACGTTTGGTTAAACGTTATAATCCTAAAGCATTTTTTGAAACTTTGCCAACTAGCGAATATACAGCATATAGTGAAAATAAAGGGGAGAAACTAGCATTTTGCTTAGATACAGAAAAAAATAATAATGGTAAATTAATAGATGATAATACTTTAATGTATGTTGCATTACATGAACTAAGTCATATTGCTAGTATTTCAATTGGACATAACGACGAATTCTGGGATAATTTTAAATTTATTATAACAGAAGCAAAAAAAATACAAATATATAATCCTATTGATTATAACAAAAATAATGCTAGATATTGTGGTATGAATATTACAGATAATCCATATTATGACAATTGATTAATTAATATTTTTATATATAATATCATATATAATATCTATATCATCAATATTATTTATATTATTATGAATGTTATGTATTGACTTACTTTTAAAATAATATTTATTTTCATTAATTTCTGGAAAGAATGTATCACATTCTATATTTATATCCACTAATGTTATATATATATTTTGAACAGTAAATATATTTGATTTATTTAAAAATAAATCATATATTTTTGCACCACCAATTACCCAAATTTCTTCATAGTTTTTTTCAATTAAAAAATTTTTTAATATTACTTCATTTTCAAAAGATTTAATTATATTATTATTATTATCTTTTTTATCTATTTTTAATGAAGATGATAAAATCAAATTGTCTCTAAATTTTAATGATTTATTATTTAAACTTAACCAAGTATTTTTACCCATAATAACAGCATTATTATTATTTATTCCGGTAGTTAATTTTTTAAATTTTTTTAAATCACTTGTAATCTTCCAAGGTAATGTATTATTTAAACCTATACCTTTATTTTTGTTATATGCAACTATAATATTTACGAACATTATTATATAAAATTATATGAATATATTTATATAGATGTCATATATATTTAAAATTTACATTAATAATAATAATAATTTAACTGATTTATATTTATTTATTAAAAACAAATATAATAATATAGATTTTACAGAAACAATAGAATCCTTACAAGCTAATTATAGCAATTCTAAAGAATTTATTAAATCTGATATATTTAATCATTATTTTAATGATGATTTTAATGATTTAGATATTAAATTTATACTAGATTTTAATATTAATATTTATTTTGTTAATGATAATATTTATTATGATGATACTTTAGAAACTATTAAATTTAAATTTTTAAAATATTATAATTTTATTTCTGATAAAATAAATCAACTTTCATATGAAGAATTATATATGTATGGATTTATTAATAAAAAATTTAATGCTGCTGAAATTTATAACATATTGTCAGATTTTAATTCTAATAAAATAACTAATGATTCTCTTAAACAATATCTTATTAATATTAATGAACAAATTACTATTTATAATAAATTATTAGAAAATAATCAAAACAAAGAAAAAGATATATATAATTTTGATGATTTAAATCTAATTAATATTACTGACATTAATGTATTAACTCCTATTGGACAAAATATTAATAATAAGTTACCACATCTATATACTACCAATCCTTTTCATGTTGAAAAAATTTCAACTTATATTAGATCTATTATTAATTTTTCCTTAAATACAAATAATTCTAGTTTATTATTTGAATATAATTTAGTTAATAATACTTTATTTTTTTGTAAATTCAATGATGTATTAAATTATTGTAAATCTAAATCACCTATATTAGAAGAAGATATATTTATTAAATTATATTATCCTCTTATTGCTAATAATCAAATTATTACACATGAACAATTTAATTTGGTAAAAAAAACTTTTTTAGATAAAACCAACGAACATCTATCGTCTAGTTTTTTTATTAACAAAAATTTATTTATTGATAATCTTAATTATATTAATACTAATAATAAAAATGAATTTTCCAATTTGAAATATAATGTTAGTGGTATAAAAAATTTAATATTTTATATTCATACTAATATTAATTTAAGTTTAAATTTAGAATCTATATTTAAAATTATTAATAGTACTAATAATATACCATTTATTAAATATAATCCTGGAAAAAAAAATGAAAATATTTATAGATTATATTGTAATAAAGTATCTAATAATGATATTAAAATACCTTATTTATCTAAAGAATCAATAATTAAACATTCCAAATTAATTGGTAAAAATAATACCATATCTATGGTTTTAAATAATAATTCTGCTATTAAATCATTCATTATTGAATTAGATATTTATGGAACTTTCAATATTAAAATTGATTTTAATGATTATCTTCAATTAGATGAAATTAATTCTTATATCAAAGATAACATTAATTCTATTATAGATATTATTAAAAAAAATACTATTAATGATACAAATAATATTTTATCTTTTGACTCATTATTTGATAATAATATTGAAATTATTAATATTAATTATTATATTAATATTGAATCTGATTTAGGTATTAAACGTTTAAATAATATAATAAATTGTTTATATTTTATTTTTAATATTATTACTGACAATATTAATGAAAAAATTTATCGATATAAAAGAGTGTCTAATTACAATCAAATGACTGATCAAGATGCTTTTATTATTGAACTTATTAAACAAAAAGAATTACCTATTAAAATTATAGAAAGTTTAAAAGAAAATTTTAAAATATCTTCAATTGAAGAAGCTACTAAAATATTCGAAAATACTTTACAATCACTTGATATTGTTCAAAATGTTTTTAATTATAAAAGATTAAAAGTAAAAAATTCTCCTGGTTTTATTTTTAAAATAGATAATAAATTTGCTAATAATATTAATATAACTATTGAAAAAATAGATAATATTAAATATCTTGAATATATCAAGTTATATATTGATTCTATTTTTAAACTTGCATTTAAAGAATCTACTTCTCAAGATTTATATAAATGTAATTATAATAAATCTACAAACGAAACAAATGATATTTTCGTCGATGATGTTATACCTTCTGATATTGATAAACAAAATATTGATATTAATCTTAATAATTTTACCAATATTTTAGATGAAGAAATAGAAATTGATCTAGATAATATAATTAATTCTGATGGTTCTGATAATTCAGATGATATTAATAATAATTTATTAGATATATTGTTAGATAATGATGACGATGATGATGACGATCATGATGATCATGATGATGATGATGAAAAAGATACAGTTATTAATGATATTATTGATGATTCTATTGATTCTGATGTTAATAAACCCACATATGATGTTAAAACTCCTAGAAATGTTATTTTTAAAAATATAGATGAATCTCCAGATAAAAATGATGATACTGATGATACTGATGATGATGAAGATAATGATGATGAAGATAAATATCATCATGAAGATAAAGATAAAGATAAAGATGATGATGAAGATGAAGATAAAGATGATGATGAAGATAAAGATAAAGATAAAGATAAAGATAAAGATAAATATGATGATGAAAAATTTAAAAATTTTAAACAATCAACCAGAGGTAATCCTATATTAAATAAACTTGAAAAATATGAACCTACATTATTCAAAGTAAAAAGATATAAACCTAATTTAGCAAAAGAAGATATAAATAAAAATTATGTAAGTTATTCTAGATTATGTCAAGCTGCAAGACAACCTGTAATTTTAACAGAAGAAGAAAAAACCCAAATAATAAAAGATAACCCGCAATATATGAATGATATACTTGAATATTCTAGTAATACAGATCAAAAATATTACTATATATGTCCTAGATTTTGGGATTTAAAAAATAATAAACCATTAACAAATGAAGAAGTTCAGACTGGTAAACATGGATCTATTTATAATGGTAATAATGGGAATATTTATAAATTTGAAGATAGAGATAGAGAGCCGCGTTTCTTAAAAGATACAATTAAAGACAGTAAAGGAAATGAATTTTGTCTACCATGTTGTTTTGGTAAATTAAAATCGGGTAAAGTAGTAAAAGGCAATAAAACATGTGATTTAAATAATAATATTGTTAATAAAGGAGATGTAAAATATGTTATTAGGTCTGATAAATTTCCATTAGAACAATTTAAAGTTGGACATTTGCCTTTAAATATAAAAAAATTATTTCAATTTGATAGTGATGATTGTATTAATCCCAGTAATAATAATTTAATATATAATCAAAAATGTATTTTAAGATATGGTGTTGAAAATAACTTAAATAATTCTTTTTTAGCCTGTATAGCTGATGTATATTCTAAAGAAATATTACATAATTTAACTACTATATCTATAGTAGAAATGAAAGATATAATAATAAAAGCATTAACTATTGATAATTTTATAGGATATAATAATGGTAATTTAACACAAATTTTTTTAACAAAAAAATTTGATGATGATTTATTAGATAAAATGAATATAAATATTGAAATTCATAATAGTAGTTTTTATGAGAAATTAGATAAAAAAAATATAAATCATATAAATTTATATAAAAAAATAATTATAGCATATGAAAATTTTAAATTATATTTAAAAGGAGACAATTATATAATTGATTATAATTATTTATGGGATATTATATGTAAGCCTAATAAAAAATTATTTCCAAATGGTATTAATTTATTAATATTAGATATAACTAGTTATGATTTAACTGATAATGTTAAAGTTATTTGTCCTAAACAAAATTTTTCTAATGAATTTATAGATGATAGTAAAAAAACTTTAATTTTATTAAAAAAAAATGAATATTTTGAACCAATATATTCTATTAAATCTGAAGTATCTGATATTATTATTCCTCTATTTTCTTTCAATCTAGAATCGGGTGAAAATAAATTAATAGAATTTAAAAAAGTATTAAATTTAATTAAAGAAGATATAAATAATAATTGTGCTATAGAAAATAAAGACAAAAAATTTGAAATTAATATTTCATTAGAAAATATTACCAATATATTAAATAAATTAAAATATGAAATTAATTATCAGATTATGGATTATGAAAATAAGATTATTGCTCTTATAATAAGTAATAGTAATTTTGAAGGGTTTTTATATATACCATGTTATCCGTCAAGTATTAATGATAATAATATACCAATTAAATTTATAGATGAATTAGAAGAAATAGATTTTGTTGATTATAATTTAACTGTAAGTTTATTGGATAGTATATATTTAGCTAGTAATGAAATTATTAAATGTAAGCCTATGTATAAAATAATAGATAATGAACTTATTATAGGTATTTTAACAAACGGTAATCAATATGTAATGATAAATAAACCAGAATTATATATATCTGACACGCTACCAGAATTAAATGATAAAAATTATATAATTGCTGATAATACTATACAAAATAGTTTAAAATATGACACAGAGAGACATAATATGATAAATAATATAAAATTAGAATCTGGATTTTATAAAAGTTTCAAAAATACTATTTTAAAATTATTAAAACAATACAATAATTATAAATTTAATATTAAAATACAAGATTTAATAAAAGACAATGCAATTATATATTTTGACAAATTAAAATTAATACGTGAAGAATTGGAATATGTTTCACAAAATTATATACATTTTGCAGAATATGATAAAAAAATATTAGATAATATTAAGAATTTATCTATATGTTATAATTCTAATTGTGATACTAATTATTGTATGGTAAAATCCGATTCTAATATATGCAATTTAATTATTCCAAAATTTAATTTGATTACTAATGATGATAATTACAATATATATTATACTAAATTAGCTGATGAATTTGTTCGTTATAATAAAACTAAATTAATTTTATTTAATTCATCTAATTTTACATTATATAATGATATTAAATATAATATTAACGATGATGAATTAGTTTTAATTGAATCTGTTTTAGTAAACCAATTAGTAAATAGTAAATTAGTTTTTAAAGACCCATATAGTAATAATGCGACATTTGATTATAGTAATGTTAATTATACTAAAAATATTATTAATAAAATTAATACTAGTAATGTCAAATTAAATTATCCTGAATATGAATTAGATACTATACAATCTAAAAAAAAAATAAAATTAAAATTACCAGAATCACAGGTCAAAAAATATGAAGAACTTGAAGATAAAATAAAAGAAGAAACTTTAAAAAAAGTAGAAGAAATTGATATAGATGATATAAATTTAGAGGATAATGTTGAGATCTCTATAAATCAATATACTGCTAGTATAAAAGATAATAATGATTATAATTGTACACCTAAGAAAAATGTAGTAAAAGAACCATTAATTAAATTTTTTAAAGGTAAATTACATGAATTTTATTTTGGATTAGAATCTGATGATAAACAATTAATATGTTCATTCGAATTAATATTATTTATTATAAAACATTATAATAAAATTCATCAAGATCTCACTGTTGATGACATAATAAATGATTTAATTGAAGAATATTATAACAATACTAATACAGAAACTTTATTATTTTTCATAAAAAAACATATTAAATTAAAAAACATGGAACCTTTAATAAATAAAATTAGTGTTAAAGATTTTATAAAAAATCAAGAATTTAAAGATTTATTATCAAAATTCATAAATAGTCCAGATTATTATGTTACATATATAGATTTATATTTATTAGCAAAAAAATATGATCTACCTATAATAGTTATTTCTACTAGTCCAATTAATATTCATATAAAAATAGATACACCATATATAATTTTGAATAAAAATCATAATAATAATAATTATTATTTTATTAAATTACCAAGCCAACATATAAGAGGTCTTAACAAAAAAAATTATAAATTATTATATTTTAAAAAATCAAATATAGTTTTTGATATAGATAATGATTTAGATACGGAGATACAAATAAACATTAAAAGTGAATTAAGTGATTATAAAGATTATATAGCAATTTCATTGGAAACTTATAATAATAAAAAAAATAAAAAATAAAAAATAAAAAATAAAAAATAAATTTAAATAATAATAATAGTTACTAGTAAATATAAGTTAAATAAAAAAATATTTATATTTATTAATATTTTTGATAATATTATTAATTTATTTTCATTAGTTTCATTAATTTTTTTTGTAATTTTACAGTTTAACGATTCATCATTTATACTATTATAAGATATATCTTCCTCTTGTTCATAATTATTATTTTCTTGATTTATTTCATTATTTATTTCATTATTTATTTCATTATTTATTTCATTATTTATATTATAATATGAAATTATAATTGATGAATTTATTTCTTTAATATATATATGATCATATAAATTTTTTATAATATCTAATATATCACTTGTATACAAGTTAGTTATTTTATTATTTTTTTCTACAAATTTTATTTGTTTATTATTAATCAAATTTTTAATTAATTTTAATTTATATTTTGTTTTATTTTTAAAATTATTAATTTTAAAGTTATATAAATACATAAAATAATTATAAATAATATAATCAAAATTATTATCTATTAAATTCAAATTCATATTGTAAATTTTTTCTTTAAAATCAGCTGATAAATATTTAATTGATAAAGTATCAAAGTATGTTAATATAAATTTATCTAACATTAATACACTTTTTAATAAATAGTTATATTTTTCATCATTTGATAAAGATATAATATATTTTTTTACTGAATTAATAGTTAAATAATTTTCATGTAATAAAAATAATTTATTTATATTAAAGTTACATTTATAATATAAATGTAATATAATTGGTATATGTAAGTTTTTTTGTTTACAAAAAAAATAAAAATTATATAATATATTTTTATTAAAAATAATATTAGTATATGGATTTTTAATTTCTAATGGATTTACTAAAAAATTTGAATTTGATCTAGATAAATATATATCTAATTCTGATGAATATAATTTATAATTAAATAAATTATTTATAATAATTTTAATAAAATCATTATATGTAAATTGATAGATAAATTTATCAATTAATATATTGAATGTCTCTTTATTATCAATTTGATTATATATTAAATCAAAATCATTATAAATGATAGCATTTATATATTTTTTTTTAATAATAAATAAATATATAATCCAATATAATTTTTGAGATTTATGAAATATATTAACTATATTTTCATTATAATTATTATTAATTTTTTTATAATATAAAAATTTATTTTTAATATTATTTATTTTAAAAGAATCATTAATAATATATTTTTTTTCTCTATTATTTAAACTTGTATCTTTTAAAATATTTAATCTAAAGATTTCATAAAAAAAATATTTATTCATATTAATAAAAATATATATTTTATATTAATATATATTTTTATGAAATTTATTAAGTTTATTAACTTTATATATTTTAATTATTAAAAATCTAATTCATAATTATTATTTTTCCCTATATCAGAAACTTTAATACTGGATATCATTGAATTTATCATTAAATTATTAGTAGAACATTCATCAATGTTATTAGTATCATCATATAATTGATTTAATAATTCATCTTCGTCGATAATTATATTATCTTCTTCGTCTGGTTTTATAGATTTCATTTCATTCATATCAAGTAACAATTTAAAACTGCTAGTACCAAAATAACCTTCTTGTCCACACATAATATTTGCAGAAACACCTTTTAATATATCTAGTTCACCATGTTTTGCTGCTTTTAAAAACATTTCAGGTGTTTCTTCAAATGAAGCTTTTGCAATTGGTCCAATATCATCATTGTTTATGCCATGTCTGAAAATAGAAACCATTTTATTATTACAACACATTCTATCTGCTAACATTGTTAAGTGATGATAATTAATATATGCACCATCAAATTCAATTGCTTCTGAAAACTCATCAAATATTGCTTGTCTTGCAGCTTCAATTCCTAATAATTTATATATTTCTATGATATCATTACTTATAGTTTTAGTTTTATCAACAAAATCTAATGCCAAAATATCTAATAAATTAGTTCCTACTGTATCTAATACCCATATTTCCTTTTTATCATATTTTAAATCTGTTTCTTCAAAATTATCACTTATTTTTCGTAAAAGAACTTTTTGAATATTTTTAACACCTCTTAAAACTAATGTATCTAATAATTCATCTTGGAAATTTTTAATAATATATATTTCATCTGATTGATCTAATGATTCTTGTACAGTTTTTACCTTTTTCTTTTTTAAATTATTTATATTTTTATTAATTCTTATTCTAAAAATTAAGTTATCGGAATTATAATCACTATACATACAACTAATATTATTATAACAACTGTTTAATGCAAAATGAATATCTTCCATTGTAATATTTTTATCTAACATTTCTATTTTATTCATGGTAAATCTAATAATCCATTTTGATTTTTCTTTTGATGAAGTCATCGTTGTTTTACAATCTTCATATAACTCTTCAAATTCTTTATATTCTTCAAATAAATTTGTATCATCATCTATTAATGTTTTTAAATCATCTGGATCAAAACATATTTCAGAAGTTTCAACAATTTCTCTTAATTTTGTATGTTCTAAACTATTTAAATATTGTTTTGCATTATTTTGATCATATTTATCATTTTCATTTAAATAAATTGTGCAAGATGGATTTTTTGGATTTTCTGATAAAGATAAAATTTCTTCAATTCTAGGAACACCTCGAGTTACATTAGATTTTGATGCTACACCCGCAAAATGAAATGTATTTAATGTTAATTGTGTTGTTGGTTCACCAATACTTTGTGCTGCTATCATACCTACCATTTCACCTGGAGAAATAATAGATTTTTTATAACAATTATTAATATTTAATAGTAAATATTCTAATGATTTTTTACATAATTTTTTGTGCATAATTAATTCTTTTGGGCTTAAATAATAATAATATAATACTTCAAACAATTTACCAGGTTTATTATAATAAATAGTATTTAATTTTTCAAAATTAGCTTCTATCATTTCAAAAACTTCTAATGGTGTTATATCTACTATAATATTATTTTCTTGAATACCTGAAACATTATTAATGATATTTACAAATGATACTGGTAAATTTACATTTGTTTTATGAATATTATTTAATACATTTTCTACTATTATTTTTCTATGTTCTATAATATAATCAATATATTCTTTACATTTTTTATCTAGTTCTGATTTCTGTTTTTTAAATTTTGTATATGCTTCTTTTGTATATAATGTCGAATATACTGAACTTTTTACCACATCATTTGGCATTTGATAATGACCATAAATTTCTTCAATTGTCATTGACAGAAAATTAATTCCTTGTGATTCTACTTTTACTGGATCAAAACCATCATCTCCATAATTATATTGAATAATTTTATTTTTATTATTTCTAACTGTCATATCATATGATACCATTAAATCTTCTAAACTTTTAATTAATCTACGTTGAATATAACCAGTTGCTGAAGTTTTTACTGCAGTGTCGATTAGACCTACACGACCACCCATAGCATGAAAGAATAATTCTTCAGGTCTTAAACCACCTATAAATGAACTTTCTACAAAACCACGCGCACATGGTGAATCATCAAATTTACTAAAATGTGGTAGTGTTCTATGTTCAAAACCATATGGAATTCTTTTTCCATCTACGTTTTGTTGCCCTAAACAAGAAATCATTTGTGATATATTTAAATCACTTCCTTTTGAACCAGCATTTACCATAATTACAAATCTATTATTTAGATCCAAATTTGTTCTTCCTAATTTTCCTGCTTCAAATGACGCTTTATTTAAAATATTATTTACTCTCGATTCAAATTCTTCTACATTTGATTTTCCTGTTTTATTATCAAAAATTCCTAAATGTGTTTCATCTATTAATGATTTTACTTCCATTTTCTTTTTTGTTATTACATCTGCTATTTTCTCATTTGTATCATTGTCTGCTATTAAATCACTTATTCCTACGCTATATCCATGACTTTTCATATATTCTGTTACTATGTTTTGCAAATCATCTATAAATTCTTGTGATGCATCTACTCCAAAATCATTATAAATTCTCTGTAATAAACCTCTACTTGTATCTCCTAATATACCTTTTTCGATATGTCCACGAATTAATTTTCCATTATTTATTTCTAATACATTATTTGATGTATTAATATCTTCATCTTGATTAAATCGTTTTGTTTTATATTTTAAACTTAAACTTGGTAAAATTTGACTTAAAATATCAAAACTTGAACTATTTTCACTTCTAAAACTTATAGTGTTTAAATCTATATTTTTACAATGCATTAACAAATTCATTGCATCACGAGAATTAAAGTTAATATCTTTTCTTGTAAATAAGAATGTACTTAGTAATGAATCTTGAAAAATACCAACAATAGATTTATTATTTGCAGGACTTATTATATTATTTTTAACTGCTGCTAATAATTTTAATTCTGTTTCTGATTCCTCGTCTTGTGGCATATGTAAATTCATTTCATCTCCATCAAAATCTGCATTATATGGTTTTGTATCACCTACATTCATTCTAAATGTGTCTCCTTTCATCATTACATGTGCAATATGACACATCATTGACATTCTATGTAGTGTTGGTTGACGATTAAATAATACTGCATCACCATCTAATATATGACGATGAACTTTATCACCTTCTTCTAAAATAATTGATTCTCTATCAACATATCTTAAACTTATACAATCGCCATTCTTTTTTTCATATATTTTTGCACCTGGATATATATCTGGTCCATTTAATACAAATTTTATTAAATAATTCTTATTTTTATTATTTACAGTTACTGGTTTTGTTAAATTTTTTGCTATTTTTAATGGAATCCCTAATTCACTAATTGATAAATTTGGATCTGGTGTAATTACTGAACGTGCACTAAAATCTACACGCTTACCCATTAAATTCCCTCTTACTCTCCCTCCTTTTCCATTTAATCTGTCTTTAATTGCTTTTAATGGTCTTCCTGATCTTTGAGCTACCGCTGCTACTCCTGGTATTTTGTTATCTACTAATGTAGCAACATAATATTGTAATACTGTTGTCCAATCATCAATTACATTTGAATTTGCACCTTGTTCTATTTTTTCTTGTAATGTCTTATTTGCTTTTAATATACTTACTATTATATGTGTTAAGTCATCTTCACTTCTTTGTTGTGAATCATGTTTTACTGATGGTCTTACTGCTGGTGGTGGAACTGCCATAGTTTGACAAATCATCCATTCTGGTCTTGCCCATATAGGACTAAAACCCATAAAATTAATATCTTCATCTGATATTTTTCTAAATATTTTCAATACTATTTCCGGTATTAATTTCATAATTAATTTACCATCATCTTTTGAATATTCCATATTTTTTATTTCTTCCTCTTTTTCATTCCATTCTGCTATTAGTGATGCTAAACCTTCTTTTTTTAATTTTGGTTGTAAACACCCACATCCATTATGTGAATCTTCACCACATCTCTTTTTTTTGCTTGCTAATGCAAATACTTTATTCCAACGTACATCATTATTTTCTTCTAATAAATATTTATATTTATCTTTATTTATTAATAATTTACTGCATTTTATACAAACACATCTTAATATCTTCATTATAGTACTTAAATATTGAACATAATATACTGGTCTTGACATATTTATGTGTCCAAAATAACCTGGTGTTTGAATATAATCTAATCCGTCCGTAGGACAAATAAATCCTGGTTCTAATACACCCATTCTTGGATCAAATAATCCACCTAATACTGGTTTATTATTTACATATGTATCTCTGTTTACTATTTCTGCAACAGACCCTTTTTGAATTTCTGATGGACTCATTAAACTAAATTGAATACCAATAACTTTAGACGGTTTTCTAATTTTATTTTCATCAGTATTCATTACTATTATTATATTTAATATATATTTAAATTCATTTCAATTTTATAATATATTAAACATAATTTTTTAATTTTTTAATTTTTTAATTTTTTAATTTTTTAATTTTTTAATTTTTTAATTTTTTAATTTTTTTACAAATATTTTTATAAAAATAATTGTAAAATTGATAAGATTTATTATATTTTAAATAATTATATATCTATGTCTAGAATTAATCACAAATATAATACCAGAATTAAAACTGGTGTAATTAAACGTAAAAAATATTACTTTGATAATCATGATTCTGATAATGATAATGATGATGATTCTGATAATGATGATTCTTATGATTCTAATTATTCTGATTATTCTGATTATGATGATATTAATTACAAATTAGATGAATATTATAATTATGATAATAATGATAATAATGATAATAGTGATAATAGTGATGACGAATTTAATAAAAATAAAATTTTAGCTAAAGATAAACATCAATATCATTTATTTTTGAATAAATTATTTCCATCTGAATATAGTAAAAATAAAGCTAACTCTATTAAACGACAAAAACTTTGTAAATTAAATTCTATTATTGATAAAAATCCTAAAATTATTAATAAAAAATCTAAATGTATTTATAAATTTGATGATGATAATTTAAGTTCTATTAGTGATCTTTCTTCTAATGCTACTAATAACAAATATAATATCATTTTAAATATGAAAAATAATAAAAATTTTATTAATTGCAAAAATAATTTATCTGATAATGACCCTAATAATAATATTGAATATGAATTTATTGATAATGATAACACTGATGAATATATTGATCAAGATTATGAAGATAAACCTAAAAAAGGTGACAAAAAAACGCGTAATAATTATAAAAAATTCAACAAAATTATATCTTATGAAAATGAAGAAGATGAATATAAATATTTCAGTAAGAATCTTACTAATGATGAACAAAAATTACTTATTAAAAAATTAAAAAAAATAAAAAAATTTACTAATATTGATAAGCCATATTTAATTCATCTTATTAATTTAGATATTCCTGATATTTATAAAGCAGTCGCTCTAAAAAAAATTACTATGTTACGCGATATGGGATCATCATTTGGTAATGGTGAATTTTATAAAATAAAAACATGGGTTGATACCTTTATTAAAATACCATTTAATAAATATAATAATCTCAATATTTCATTTGCAGACGGGGTTGATAATTGCCATGAATTTATGTTAAATGCTAAAAATACACTTGATGATGTCGTATATGGTCTCGAAGATGCTAAAATTCAAATTATGCAACTTATTGGTTTATGGTTAGTTAATCCTAATGCCGTTGGGTCTGCTATTTCAATTAAAGGACCTATGGGTACTGGAAAAACCACACTTATTAAAGATGGTATTAGTAAAATCTTAAACAGACCTTTCGAACTTGTCGCATTAGGTGGATGTGGTGATAGTGGCTTTTTAGATGGACACGATTATACATATGAAGGTAGTAAATATGGAAAAATTATTGATATACTTATTAAATCTAATTGTATGAACTCTGTTATATTATTTGATGAATTAGATAAAATTAGTGATTCACCCAAAGGCGAAGAAATAACAGGTGTTTTAACTCATCTTACTGATACTACACAAAATACTAATTTTGTAGATAAATATATGAGCGAAATAAGTTTAGATATGTCTAAAGCACTATTCATATTTAGCTATAACGATGAATCTAAAGTTAATAATATTCTTAAAGATAGAATGTATAAAATTGAAACTATCGGTTATAATGTAAAAGACAAACTTATTATTTGTAAAAATTATCTTTTACCTAAAATATATGATCTTCTTCTATTTAACCATACTGATATTATATTTGATGATAACTCTATAGAATATATTATTAATAATTTTACCGATAAAGAATTCGGTGTTAGAAATCTTAAACGCTGTTTAGAAACAATTTGTAGTAAATTAAATTTATATAGATTAATGAAAGAAGATACTAATTTATTTAAAAATTCTATTAATATTGATGACAATAAAAAAGTTTCATTTCCATTTACAATTAATATTTCAATAATTAATAAATTACTTAAAAAATCAAATAATTCCGAACCACCTTTTGGTATGTATAATTAATATTAACCTTCATATAACCATGAATAATAATATCTTTCACATGTTTTTACATTTTTTAATTTATCATATTTAAAATCTATATTTGCTTTATGTGACATGCGTATTAATTCTTTTTTAAAATTTATAAATCTATCTTTATCTTTATCTTTATCTTTATCCAATAAAACATAATTCGGATTTTGCATTATTAAATTTGTATTTAATTCTCTTGTTTCTGCATTTAATTCAAATGCACCTATATAATATGGACCATTTATTGAACCTTTTGGATAGTAACCTATATAAAAATATTTTCTCTCTATATTTATTGTACAATATTCTCTAATATCATATATATTATCATATATAAATTTTGGATAAATATCTGAAGGACCATGATTTATCATATCATAAATCCATTTTTTTGAAAAATTTATTGTTTCTGAATATGATATTAATTTTAAATCTTTTGATTCTATATGTTTTGTTTTCTCTATCTTTCCAAAATAAAGATTTTTTATTTCTTCCTCTTTTTTTCTCTCTTCTATAAATTTATTAAATGATGGAAATTCTGATGATTCTTCTAATTTAGATTCTTCGGATTCAGGTAATTTTAAATCTATTATCCACATATCTTCCTTATCACTATATTCTATAGATTTTATGTTATTATACCATGTTGTATTTGATGTTTCATTATTTTCTTTTTTTATAACTGATAATAATATTCTTTTATTTAATCTATTTTTTTTATTATTTAATATATTTGGTGATATATTTGGCAATATATAACTTTCAGCATTTAATAGTACTAACAACAATAATTTAATTATATACATTCTATTTTGTATATATAATTAAATTATTTTTAAATTTAATTATTATATAGATAATTTACTTTAATTCAATTTTTTTTATTATTAACAAACAACTTTTTTGACTATTTTAATTTTTATAAACGATTTGAAATTACTAACTAACCTATTACTGTGTATAGTTTTTTTAAAAGGATCTTTAATTCATCATATATAAAACCCATCTCTTGGTATTCTTCATCATATATACCTGCTTTACCGTTTAGTTCCCATTTATTTAATATACCAGTTAAAACTGCTATTGTATTAACATAATATATTTGTAATTCTTTATTTATTTTCTTTATTTTAACTAGTAAATCTTTCTTAGATAAATTTTTATGAATTATTAATTTTTTTAATATATTATTTAAAGTTGTTTTATTTCTTTTATCATTATTTAAATCCTCTTCTAGAATTAGACACAGTCTTTCTACATATGCATATAATTTTGCACTTAGTTCTATTATTGATTTATATATATTATCCTCTTTTTCTTTTTGTTTCGATGGATCTAATGATGTGCTATCTTGTTTTTTTACACATTCACCTGTAATTAAATTTCTACGAGTTCCATTTGGGCACCTTTGCTTTTTTGTTTTATTATTATTTACATTTTTATTTTTGCTAATACATAAACCTGTTTTTGGATCTTTTCTTGTACCATTTGGACATCGTTTTTTTGTTCCTTGTTCTTTTGATTCAACTTTTTTTGGTTCATCTTTTTTTGGTTCAACTTTTTTTGGTTCAACTTTTTTTGGTTCATCTTTTTTTGGTTCATCTTTTTTTGGTTCATCTTTATATTCTAATAATTTAGTTATTATTTTTTTATCAGATACAGGCTTAATGATACCATGAGCATATTCTTTACAATTCGATTTTATATTAAATTGATCTTCTCTTGCTAAACTTACTTGTAAACTTACTATACTACCATATTTTATACCTGTATTTGGATCTTCTGCATGTTGTATATTGGTTATTGTATACTTCAAATTTCTAGGTAATAATATTTCTTTTTCATTTTTATATTTTGTTGTGTTTATCATATTTATAAAAGGTACACCTTTATCAATTATTAGTTTATACATACAACATCTTTTACTTGGAACCCTCATAGCACTAAAATTCAATGCAATACTATAAGTTGGTGTAATAGAAAAAAAGTTAGGTATAATTATTTTCTCTCCAATTTTAGATATAGATATAGGTTCTTTCATTCCTCTCCAATAAATTTTTTTTGAGTCTTCATTTATTGTCCCTGCTTCCAAAAATGCTCTATCTAAATCTACTATTTTATTTTTTATTGCTTCTATTGCTGTTTCTTTTGTCGTTCCATATCTTTTCCAATATATTTGAAATTTACTTTTTGGGTCTGTAAAATATGTTTCACCTAATCTTAAATAATTATTTATTGGAGCATCCCATTGAAATGAATAATTTCTTAAAGCTTTTGCTAAAATTTGTTCAAAATAAACATCCACATTAAATGGTATATTTTTTTGGTTTATTGTTTTATTTCTTGCTATTCTATTTGGTGATATATCTTTATTTTTTTTTAAAGATTTAATTTCATCATATATTCCTATATATGACAATGCAATATATTCTTTTTTTATAAAATAATCTTTTTCATCATAATATGTTATATAAAAAAACTTACTTTTATCTAATGATTTTCCTGTTTTTTTATTTTCAATTAAAAGTTTTTTATTTATATAATATCCTAAATTAAAATATGTAACCTTATCTGTATATGATTCTTTTGGTAAAAAAACTTTATCTTTTGTAAATTTACAATGTACAAATGTTTCATTTAATGATGTTGCAAATAAATATGATTTTTTTAAAGCTAAATATATATTATTTTTAGGGTTGTTTTCATAGTTCGTATTTAAAATTACTATTATATTATCATCTTCTTGATTTAACCATGTATTTATATCTACTGTTTCATATATTATAGGGTCAAATGCTTTACTCATATATATATATATATATTTTAAAATCCATTATTATAATTACCATCATATATCCAACTATAGTAATATCGTAAATTATCTATTTCTTTTAAATTATTAAATTTAAAAAATACATATGCCTCGGTGGTCATTTTTATTAATTCTTTTTTAAAATTTAAAATATTGTTTCCCATATCAGAATTATAATTCGGATTTTGTATTAACATATGTGTTGAAAATTCTTTTTTTTTTTTATTTAATTCAAATGATCCTATATAATATGGACCATCTTTTACATTTTTATTTGATGGTATATATGCAATATAGAAATAATTCTTAGTATTATTGTTTAAACAATAATCTCGCATTGCAAACATATCTTTATATATAAAATCTGGTACACTATAATTATATCCTGTTATATCATTTATCCATATCTTTATCCATGTTAATGTCTCTACATTGCTTAATAATTTTAAATCTGTTGATCTATCTTTATTATAATTTTCTTTTTTCTCAATTGCTCTAGATTTTTTATGAGCATCATTAAAATATTTCATTATTAATTGATTTTCTTTTTTTTTTCTCTCTTCTATAAATTTATTAAATGATGGAAATTTGGTTTCATTATTTTCCAAATTATACTTACTAGTATTTTCATTATTTAATAAAACTAAATTATTTATTCTTAATTTATATTTTAAATTATTATTTATTATTTTTTTATTATAAATTTCTAAATTATAACATTCTGAAAATATAAAAAAATTAATTACATATAATACTATCTTTATCATTATTGTATTATTTATTATTATATAGTATTTAAATATTTAACTATTTAAGTATTTAAATATTAAAGTATTAACATTGATTTGAAATTATTTATATCTTCTATTTTTAACTCTTCTGGATTCTTAGTTATATATATATTATTTCTCAAAAATATATCATTATTATTATTATTTTTAAAACTATTACTAGGGGAAAAATATATGTTTTTCATATCTGAATTATATATTTTATTATATGGTAATCTATTCATACCGCGATTTTTTAAATATTCTTCCTGATATTGTGTTATACACGGGCAACCGTTTGAACTGGAATATTCAGAATTATACACGCAACATTCTGGTAAATATTGATTATCTTGTAATAAAATCTCGCCTGGTTTAATTTCTCTATTTGAATAGTAAGATAAATTATAGTTTCTCTCTTTTAATTTATCATTTATTTTTAAATTAATATTATCTTCTTCTAATTCTTCAAAATTTCTAAATTTTGAATTTATATATCCTTCTTTCTTAAATGATTTATATAATAATAATGATATTAATATTATTATTGATAATACTTGTATTATTCTAAATGATTTAGAAATCATGTATATATTGGTATTTTTTTTTAAACTCATATATAATAATAAATATTTTATTATTAGTTATTATTTATTAGTTATTATTTATTAGTTGAATCCCCCAACATACTTCTCAATTCTTGCGCTCTCATTTCACTTAGTATATCATGTGCTGTTTCAGCCGATATTGCATATATTACTAATATTACGATTAAAAATACGTACATTATTACTAATATTGCTACAAATAGCCCGAATAGTGGGCAAGCCACTGCCGCTGTAAACGGAAAGGCACATAATCCACCTAGAATAGCAACTACCACTGCAATGGCAGATACTGCAATTATTGTAGGTATGACAGACATGCCAAAAAATGCCATTGCACCCATTGGTAATATTAATTTAATATTATTTATTGCTAACATTATTACATTATATAATTTAGTTACACCAGATAATAATGTATTAAATCCATCACTTATTCTATTAATTTGAATAGCAAGTGCAGAAATTATTCGCATTACATATTTCATAAGCATAACAAATATTCTATACATTATATTTAAAAGCATTGCCATATGATGCATAAATATTGAAAATACACTTGAAAGACTTGCAAAAAAAGCTTGTAATATATTAAATATTATATCTATTGGAGTAAATATTTTTTTTGTTAAACCTTTTGTTTGATTATTTAAACATGTTTTTAAATTCTCTTCATTAAACTTATAATCTGTCTTATTTATTTGACTGCCCAATAACATATAAAATGGATTACATTTATTTTCTTCCCAATTTAATTTTTCTGTCTGTATAGCATTCAAAAAATATACATACATTATTAAAAATACAAATAATGATATAATTATTACAGTTAACCATATATCTGTATTATATTTTTGATAAAATGTCATATTTTCAAAATAATTAGTTATTTTAGGAATAATATTACTCTGAGAATTCATCTTAATATAGATTTATAATATTTATTTTATAATCAATTATAATTAAAAGATAAATAATATTTCATATTGTCTTGATTAACCTAAATACCCTAGCTCGTACCCGGTATTGCCTGATAGGCAGTATTAAATATACTGTTACCTAATGAATTAGCAAGCTGTTGTGGTGATTGTGCTAATTGAAAGAATATTGAAAGAGAAGATGATAATTTACTAAATGCATTTTGCACCGATCCTATAAGATTTCCGCCTTCATTTCCAAACATATTTACTCTAGCTCCTGCTTCAGATATGAAATTACTGCTTCCGTTTTCTGATTTATTTCCAAATATTTTCATATCTTCAAAATTTTTAGAAAATTCTTCTCCTGTTTGAGCAAACATTGTTAATGCGCCATATATTGGTTGTAAAAATCCACCCATAAAATCTACTTGATTTTGTTTAATACATTCATTAAAATTTTCTTGTGTGTTTTTTCCAAATACCGATGCAAACGGCATTATAGACGGGTTACATTTATAGATATCCCAATTTTGTCTTATATTTGCAATCCCTGAACCTACTGCTAAAAACAATTGTAATAATGAAAAAACTAATATAATTAATACTGCATTTCCTAAATCTCCTAATACTGTAGCCATATTAAATTATATATCTATTATAAATATATAATTTAATAATATATAATTTAATATTTTGTTAACTTTATATTTTTACATTTGCTCGAAGATTATTATTTAAATCACATATAGATTCTGAAATCATAGCAGGGTCAATAATTGAAGGATCATCATCATCATTATTTAGTCCAAGTGTATTGTTTTTTACAGAATTACAATTTTGAAAATTTTCGCTTATGGTATTTATTGTATCTTCAGTATCCATAACTATCATTTTCCTATTATTATTTTTTTCATTGTTATCAACTGTATTTTTTTTTATATCTTTATCCATTTCATGTAATTTCATTTTTTTTTCAAGTATTGATTCATCTAATGTCATGTCACCATATCCTTCTATCAAATTATAATTTCCATATAGTAAAACAATTGTAATTATAAAAATTAACATATAAATTAAAAATTTATAATTGCATTTATTAATAATAGTAATAATACTTTTTTTTAAATTCTGCATATATTTTATATATATATTTATATATATATAAAATAATTTAATAAATTATTTTACTACTTAAAAAAAGTACATTTTATATTTATATAATGTCTATTCTTAGTAATCAAGATAAACTTGATTTAGCAAGTATGATAAAAGCAAATGAGACAGAAGATTATACTCAAAAAATCCGCGAAACAAAACAAAGTCAACTCATTAGAGATGATATAAAACAATTACTTTTTTTAAAAGATAAATATAAAAGACTTTCTAAATCTAATCCTAAAGAATTTGATACTATATGTACTAATCAATGTAAATTTTTATTTAATAATTATACTGATATATTTAATAAAATCAAATTAGATACTTTAAATTTAACTATTATGGATTCTTTCTTAAATATTTTAAAAAGAATAGAAGATGGAGAATTAGATCAACACGAAGGTTCTTTCTTAGTTGGTAAATATTTAAAAGAATTATATATTGATAGTGCTCTAAGAAATGAAGAAAAAATAAAAAAAAATGATAATAAAAAAAAAGTACAAAAAAAACCCTTAAATCCTGAAAGAAATATTACATATAAAGATTTTAAAAAATTACAAATGTAAATTATAAACTTAAATTATAAATTTTTTCATTTATAACACTCCAATCACTAATTAATATTCTATATCGATATTTATCAATTAATTCTTTCTCTCTACTACTTATTTTAATTTCTAAATTATTAAATAATAAATTTAACAAATTACATAACATAACATATATATTAATATATTAAGTATATTTTAAATCTATATAAAAAAATTTAATATATTAATATATTATTTATATGTTAATAAAATATTTTTTATTTAATATTTTATGTATTCATGCTTTTTTTAATCCCAATATAAAATTATCTTCTGGTAAAACTGCCACTATTTATGGTAATGGACCACCTGTATTATTTTCAACTGGATTATATGGTACTATCCCCCCATTTATATATAGTAATATTATTAATAAATTAAAAAAAAAAATTAACTATTATTACTATCAATAGTATACAACCTTTAACACCTTTTGATGTTATCGATTTAACTGACACTATTAATGTTGATTCTGTTAGTTTTTTATCACATTCATCTTTTAATCCTAAAATTTTAGAACTAGATAAAATTAATAATGCTCTTCTTGTTGATCCTATTATTGTTCCTAGTTTAAATTTTACTACTATTTTTAACAATTATGGTTTTAATTATTTTAATAGTAATAATAATAATAATAATAATAATAATATTAAAATTGACTATCCTATGATTATTATTAAATCTGAAAAATTATATAAATCTAAACTTGATTTACCATCTTGGCAAGAATTAAATGTTAATGGTGATTTAGAAAATATTATATATGATAATGTCGGACATCCCGATATTCTTGATGATACTTGGGCCGAACTTGCTAAAAACACTAATTTCTGGGGTACAGCAACTGGAAAAACTATGAAATTTAAAGAATGGAAATATAATAACCTAAATACTTTGCCTAAAATAAGAGAAGAATATAGGCAATTTGTTACCGATTCCATTGTTAATCTTATTAATAAGTATCCCGATATAAAAAATATTGATAATAAACTTGATATTTATGAGTTACCTATAAATTAAAACATCTAAATAAATTTAAAAAATTCTTTTTTTTTGGTACAATTTCTAATGATACTTCTATTACTAAAAATTCACTGTTTACATATGTTTCGTTTATTATTTCTATTGAATTTTTTATATTTACACATGGCAATCCATTTAAATATAAAATTCTGTCATTCACTTTTAACATATTATGTAATAAATTATATTCATTTAAATATTCTACTATAATACCTATTTCTTTATCATTTTTTTCTTTTTTTACTAGTAATTCTGGTTCAAAATTTACACTTAAATCTACTATTAATTTTCTCGTTTTTTCTTTATTTATTATATTTATATCTTTAGGATTATTTATCATATCAAATTTTTTATCTAAAATAATTTTGTACATTCGTTGTTTACATAAAGGACAATGTATACCCCCATTTTTACACCATTTCATTAAGCAATTATAACAAAAACGATGATTACAAGTTGAATGACAACTATTTGAAATTATATGAAAACATATAGGACATTCCATTATATATTATTATTTCTTATTATTTCATATTTTTTTATTATATTATTATATAAATGGTAAAAAAAACTATAAAGAAAAATATGAAATTAAAACATAAAAAACGATTATCAAAAAAATATGTTAAATTTAACTATAAAAAAACTATATCTAAGAAATATAATAAAAAAAACAAAACTAATAAAAGAACTAGGAAAAATAGAAATTTGAATGGTGGTCGTGAAACCATAATAGAAAGATTAAATAAATTAAAAGTAACAGTTCCGGGTGAAACTTTCATTCGTAGTAAGTATAATGATTTTTTAAATAATAATAATACATTTATTACAAAATTAGGATTTCGAAAAAAAAAAATTACGGATGTAGTTGTATAAATTAACTATAAAAATAGTTAAATATTTTTTCACATAAATAACAATTAAATCTATAACAATTATTATTTAACTTTAATAATTCTATTTCTAATTTATTTTTATTATCATAATGATAATAAATTAATTCTCTTATTTTATCACCATTTGTACATGGTATACCATTTATATATAATATAATGTCATTTATTTTAAAATATTTGTTAGCAAAGTTATTTTTATCAATAGAAACTATTTTTAATCCAATTTTTTTATTATTAATATATTGTATATTTTCATCATTATTTGTTAATTCTTTAACAGATATATCAAATATTTTCATATTAAATATTTCTTGAATATTAAAATCTATAGTTATTTTTTTTGTTTTAAAAATATTATTTTTCAAATCAAAATTATTATCTAATTTGATTTGAAATAATCTTTGTTTACACATAGGACAATCATTTCCACCATTTAAACACCACAATATTAAGCAATCATAACAAAAATGATGATTACAATTTGTATTACAATTATTTATAATTTTATTTAAACATATAGAACATTCATCTTCCATTATATATAACAAAATAATTAATCATTTTGTATATAATCTAAATTTTCTTTCAAATAAGTTTCATTACATATTTTCTTTACTATTTTATCATCTATACCATCTATTGGTTTTCCTAATTTTGACATTGCTTTTGCATAAAACATTTGTTTATCATCATTTTCCATAAAGTCTGGATTCTCTTTTGTCCAATTAGTTAATGCTGTATAATTTTTATTTGAAGTTTTCTTTATTACATTTTTTATTTTCTCTTTTGATTTATCTTTTTCCCATGTATTATTATCTTTTATATATATTGTTTCACGTTTTGTATCAGTGCAATGCATCGGTCGTTCATATAAACTTAATTTATTCATATTTTCCATTATTACTTGACTTAATCCTTTTTCTAATCCATTTGTTTTTGTAAAATCTAATTGTTCTAATGATACTTCTATAGATTTTATAAAATCACTCATATTTATTGCGTCTTTACATTTTTCATTTAAAAATACATTTATACTAAATCTTTGATTATTATTTATTGTATTGTTATTTGTTGTTGAATTACCTAATTTTGGTAT
>MDTG01191969.1_pt1 | contig 37894 bp, 38 predicted proteins | sample 811421 | NCBI WGS metagenome assembly MDTG01 (sample SAMN05326645, study PRJNA326480) | marine metagenome | isolation source: seawater | place: Pacific Ocean: South East | collected 2011
AAAAACCCGATCCCATTTCGAACTCGGTCGTGAAGGCCTCCAGCGCCGATGGTACTTAGTCTTAAGGCTTGGGAGAGTAGGACGCCGCCTATTTAATATTATAAGTTTGCATATTTACATCGTAGTAATACTCTTGATTTAGTACAAAAAATGCACTCAGGATATAATTTTGAAAACCTAATTCTTGAAAGAGCTGGGTTACCGAGTTACTTTCCTCTTGTAGCGTACTATGAACATGGTTGGTCTCTGCAAGACCATTTAATCAAATCTTACTCTGATAGCTCCTCCTTTACACATCTTTCATGGAATATAAGAATGAAAGAGCTATTTCATACAAAACCAAATAAAAGTGTTCATATCATTGGATCACCAATGATTTATTACAAAGAAAAATTTTCAATTAAAAAAAATAATAAGTTAAATAGTATTTTTTTTTACGCTCATTCCACAAAAAAAATTATTCATGATATTGATAAATCAAATATTATAAAGTCCTTAAGGGCAATTCCTGAAAATTTTAAACCAATTGATGTTTGCTTACACAGTCATGACTATAAAATACTTAAACCATTCTTTGAGTCAGAGGGTTTTAATGTTGTAACAGCAGGAAATATCTTTTTAAAAACATTTCCTAAAAATTTTTATAATTTATTATCTTCTTATGAGTATGCCTTTAGTAATCAATTAGGATCATATGTACTATATGCTTTAGATCTAGGTATACCTTTTAATTTAGTTGGACCTGAACCAAAACATTTGAATATTGGCAATGATAAGAACGTACCTAAATTTTACAAAGTTTCGGATAATCTAATAGCTAAGAAAATTTACAAGCTTTTTGATACGCTTTCGTATACAATAACAAGCGAGCAGTTTTATATGTGTAAATCAGAACTTGGCCTTGATTTAAGAGTTTCATCTCAAGATCTTAAAAAAATAATTACAACAGACTCTTTAAAAATATCAAAAAATTATATTTCCTATTGTAAATATATTCCTAAATCATTAATTTCATTTTATAAATCCTATGAAAAGTAGGGATGAATACACCTGGTCAAGTAATAGACCAGATCTTAGTCATAACTATTTATATCAATCTTTTAAAAAAAAAAATTCTAAATAAAGAAAGCTTTAAAAATAAATCTCATTTAGATTTGGGATGTGGGAATGGCAGTTTAACAAAACTTATCTCTCCATTCTTTAAAAATACTATTGCTATTGATCCGTCTGTTTCAGGTATAGAAAAGGCTAAACTAAATTATAAAGGAGATATTGATTTTCGAAACGAAGATATAGAGAGTATTGATTCATTTTTTGACGTAATTTCTCTCTTTGAGGTTATTGAACACGTTTATGATCCAATCTTATTTTTAAGAAATGTAAAAGAAAAATTAAATAAAAACGGAAAAATTTTTCTTTCAACTCCTTTCCATGGGTATATTAAAAATTTAATAATTTCACTAATAAATGGTTTTGATCATCATTTTGATCCTCTTTGGACACATGGACATATAAAATTCTTTTCGAAAAAAAAAATAGATCAACTGTGTGATATATTAGACTTAAAACTAGTTAATATTAGTTATTGTGGAAGAATTTACCCTTTATCAAAATCAATGATTTGTACAATTGAAAAAAAATAATTTTACATTTTTCATAACTGATAACTATGCCGAGGTATACACGATTTATCCAATTATTTTTGATCTTAGAAAAAAAGGGTGTTTAATCAAAATTTTTATTGATAAAAATCTTTTTTTCAATGAAGAATTACTTTCCAAAATAATTGGTGCTTTTAAAGAAATTAATTGTGACTTAATTTTTAGTAAGAGAATAAATCAAAAACAAAAAAGGCTATTTAGGATTATCAAAGAATTTGTTAATTTTTTTTCATTAATTCATCTTAATAGGAGAAACTTATTTAAAAACCAAACAATATTTATTGAAAATTCTTTTAGAACCAAAGTATCCTTGATAGTTGTTATTTATTCTTTTTTTTTCAAAAACACGCTTTTCGTATACGATCATGGTTCAAAATTTGTTTTTTATGTGAACAAATATAAAAAAAAATATCTGTTTATAAATAAAAATAAAATATACCACTTGTTATATAGTAACATAGAACTTACTTGGATAAGAAATAATGGTTTCAATAATTTAGTTAAAACTGGTTTTCCCATTATTCCCAATAAAATTAATAAATTAATTAGTCTTAGTAACGAGCAAGACTTCTTTTTAATTTGTGGTAGGGGTATTGGTAATTTTATTAGTATAGATGAATATACCTATATTCTAAATACTACAATAATTTCACTTAGAAAGTATTTTTATGATAAAAAAATTATATATTATCCACATCCAAAAGAAAGATCACTTACATTATGCAATTCTATTATCAATAAATATAAAAATGTTGAAATTGCTGATTTAAAATATCCTAGTATTGATTATGTTTCGAATTCTATTGGAGTTATTTCTATTCTCTCAAGTGCAATATTTTTAGCAAGTGCGTTCAAGAAATCTGTAATAGAGTATTATCCCTTCAAGAATAACTTAAAAAAATTCTATCCTGAACTAAATAATATTTCGCCATACTCAAAAATAGGATTTCCTTCTGCTAGGAACGTTTCAGATTTAGAAAAATATATTGAGTCAGAGTTCTTGGAAAAACCAAATAAAAGTTCTAAAGATATTATAGTATTTGATGATTTTAATATTGACGAAATTATAAAAAAAGTTAGTGATTAAAAAATTCTAATCAAAATGCTCTTGGAGTAAAATAGTATCTTCATCAAGATTTTTAGCAATTTTTTTTCCTATTATATTTTCTATTTCCTTAGGAGAAATTCCTATTCCAGGTCTTTTAGCTGCTAAATCCTTATCAGTTATAATATGCCCTTTACTCAATTTTTTATTAGTAACCAGACTCCTTCTAGCATTTTTATGAGCTATCTTTTCAGCATTTAATAATTCTTTTTTTCCTGAGCCAATACTTCTAAAAAATTCATTACAATTTATTACATATTGCTCCATCTCATATGGGTTTAATGAAAGCCAGTGATCGGCACTTAATTTTAAGTTTTTATCTATAGTAAAGTGTTTTTCAAACACTCTTGAGCCATATAATGTTGATGATGGTCCTACTAAATAATCAAGCGTGTGGTCACTTAACCCTAATAAGTGTTTACTAAAGTTTTTATGTATATCTAAGAGGGCTGATAAATTTGCATCTTCAGTTTTGGTTGGATACGATAAAGTACAATGCATTATACAAACAGGGGGATCACCGTTTTCTTCAATTATTTTCAAAGCGTAATCAATATCTTGTATCGTTGAGGCCCCAGTTGATAGTAAAAGTGGCTTTTTGTGTTTAGATAAATGTTTCAAAAAATTTTTATTTGTTATATCACAAGAAGCAATTTTAAAACCATTAATGCCAATATCTACTAACATATTAGATGATTCTTCATCAAAAGGAGTGGAAAGAAATTCAATTTCATTATGATCACAAATTTCTTTTAATCTTATGTACTCTTTCTTTCCAAAAGAGTCTAAAAGCTTATAAGAGTCAAACTGACTTCCTGAGGATAATTCTTCTCCATCCCAGTCCCAAAATCTTTCAGAATTTTTAACTACAAGTTTTTCTGCTTTGTAAGTTTGAAATTTAATTATATCACAGCCTGAACTTTTAGCCGATTGTATTAACTTTTCACCAATATCTAAGCTATTATTATAGTTTACGCCAGCTTCTGCAATTACTACTATTTTATCATTAGATAATTTAACTTTTCCAATATTAAATTCCATCACAACCTTTTATATCAACTAATCTCTAAGTCTATATTTTTTTTATTTTAATATTACCACTTTCAATTTTTAAAATATAGTCAAAGTCTTCACTTTGATCAATTATATGTGAACTCATAATAATTGTTTTTTTTCCTTTAAATTTTTTTAAAAACTTCATTATTATCTCTCTATTATTTTTATCAACCGAGGATATTGGTTCATCTAAAATTAAAATATCAAAATCTAGTAAAAAAGCTCTTGCAATATTTATTCTTTGAATTTCACCTAGAGATAGATCGTTGTTATCAAAATTTGGTCTCTTATTTAATTTATTAATTAAATGACCCAATTTGAGATCATTTAAAATATTTCTTATTTTTTTTCTATTAACTTTTCTTTCTAATAATAAACTTTTCATAAGTATATCATCAAGAAGTGTCACTCTTTGAGCAACAAAAGAAATATTTTTAAAATTGAGATAGGAGTTTTTATAAATTATTTTATCGTATAAAAAATTAGCCTTCCTAAAACCACAAATGTAATTAATTAAAGTTGATTTACCAGCACCTGACTTACCTGTTATAAGGTAATATTTATTAGGCTCTATTATTAATTTTTGGTTTTCAATAATTTTTTTTCTACCGTAATTTAGACTTAGGTCTTGAATAATTGTAATATTATTTGAATTTATCTCTAAAGTATTTTGTTTTATTTCAGCCTTCTTTCTTAAATCACTTATTATGTTCAAAGAACTATTGAATGAACTGTACCTATACAAACAAGTATCTAATGAAATTTTTATTCTAGATATAGCTGGATAAAGCCTTAAAAAAACAAGACCATAAATTGAAAAATAATAAAGTATTTGTTCATCTGAATATAAATAACTGGAAATTAGAAGAGACATTAAAATAATAGTGATTAAACCATTTTCAAACATAATCCTTGGTATTCTAATAATTAAAAAATGATAAACATTAGCTTTAACAAATGACCTTATTATCTTTTTGAATTTATTTATTTGAATAGACTGTTTTGAGAAAACTTTATAAATCTTACTGTTCATAAAAGTATCATTCACTATAGAATTTATAGAAATTAAAGATGTTGTTCGATTTGCGCCAGATGTTCGAGTCTTTCTTGTATTTATTCTTAAATACATAATTAAAATTAAAATCACTAAAATTAATATATAAAATGAATGTTCTGGAATTATAAAAATTAAAAAACCTAACATAAATATTAAGACTATAGCCTCAGTAATAAGATCTAATAATTTATCTAAAAATGAATTGAAAATGACATCAAACTCTTTAGCAAAAATTGTATTTATTTTATTTAAGTCTAAGTTATCAATTTGATCTTGTTTAAGTTTCAATATTAAAGAATAAGATTTTTGTAAAAAAATAAAAATAGCTTCACTTACAAAGAAAGATTTAAATGCCTGAATCGAAACCTGATATATTGCTTTTAAACAAAAAATAATAAGGCTAATTATAATTATTTTCGAATAATCAAATTGACATAAGTTAAAATAACTATTTAAAATACTGTCTGCAGAACAAGAAATTTCATTACTAGATAGTAAATTAACGATTAATATGAGTGTTCCAACGCCTAATAATTCAAAAAGGCCATTTAGAATTAATCCTATTAAAAGTACAAAAAGGTAAAAAAAAGTTTTTTTGCCAAATGTTTCTTCTATTGATTTAAAATATTTTTTTCCCATAATCCAAGAATGAAAATTTGACCAATTAAGTAGCTATTATTATTTTCCTTTGAATTCATAAAATTATCAATGTATTCAGACAGTTTAGCTTTATCAATATAACTTTTGACAAGATCGCTAGACAAGCAAATATCATAAACCATATCTTTGAGTGTATTTTTAATCCAATGTGTTTGAGGATCTGCCAAGGTTTTTTTGTTTCTAAAAAATATATCTTTCCCCATCACTTTTTTATGAGGATATTTAAATAAAAATCTTTGAATTTTAGTGCCAAATTTGAATTCTGGAGGTATTGAAAGAAGATATTCAACAAGATCATGATCTAAAAAAGGAACTCTCGATTCCATAGAGTATCTAGAGGAGGACCTATCGCAATATCTTAATGACCTAGGTAGTTTAAAGTAAAAAAGGTCGTTACACTGCGCATTTAGAAGATTACTTTTAAATTTATCAAAATATAGCTTTCTCTTTTTCACATAGTTTATATTTTCAAAAAGAAAAAAATCATTCTTTTTGTAACCAGTACCATCAATCGTTGAAACACCAGGAAAGTTAAATTGGCCAAGAGACGAAAGTATGAAATTAGATTTATCACTAGTACCGTACAAATTTTTTATAATTGACTTAATCCTAAAATTTACTTTATCAAGATTTTGAGTTTGAACCATATCTAAAAAGTAAGGAATTAAATAGTAAGGATAACCTGCGCCTAATTCATCACCACCTGAACCATCTAAAATCACTTTGCATTCATCTTTATTATCCTTGTATAGTAAATGTTGTGCAACAATTCTCAGAGAAGAAAAGGGCTCATATTCAGTCTGCATAGTAATATTCAACTCTTTTTCTAATTCATGATCTTTTAAAGTAGTGAGCGTATGATCAGAATTCATTAAATTTGATAATACTTTAGACTCATTAGTCTCAGAGTATTCTTGGTAAAGGCCATCATCATAATCAAAAGTAAATGACTTCAATTTAATTTTTTTTTGACTAATTACTGATGACATAACTGCGGAGTCTATCCCCCCAGAAATATGGATACCTATCTCTGATTCTGTATCTAGGTGTTGATCAAAAGAATTATTCAATAATTCAAGATATCTATCAGATAATTGATAAAAACTTTTATTCGAGTTTATATTTGATATTGAATTTATTTTCTGTTCAAAGTCATAATACCTTTTAAGAGAAAAAGAGTTATTATCAATCTCCATAAAATGGCCTGGAGGTAGTTGATGTATATTTTTGAACCACGACTGATTATTTGAATTTATGAGACCATGTTGAAGAAAGATTATTAATTCTTCTTCATTATATTGTTTACTAATTCTATCTATTTCAAATAAAGGTGCAATTTCAGATGAGAAACAAATACCCCTATAATCATTGAAGTAGTAAAGAGGTTTAATGCCAAATCTATCACGAATTAAGTATCTCTTATTATTTTTTTTTGTCAATTATAGCTATTGAAAACATTCCTTTTATCAAATTTATGAAATCAATCGAAAATAAGTCGAACAGATCAGGAAGAATTTCACTATCACATTTTGTTAAATATTTTTTGTAAGGAAAGTATTTTTCTTTTAATTCTTTATGATTGTAAATTTCTCCATTGAAGATAATTATTGTGTTTTTATTTTCATTAAACAAAGGTTGAGATGCTGAGTCACTTTTGTCGTTAATAGCAAGTCTATTTATTCCAAAAACTGAATTTGTGTTTTCAAAAATTCCTGTACTATCAGGTCCCCTAAATTTGATTTTTTTTAATATTTTTTCTATAGAAAAATTATTATCTTTGAATTTTGAAAAATAAAATTGACCTGCTAAACCGCACATTTAAAAATTAATATAAGAAGAGTTTTTATTTAATTTGCCCAAAAATTTCTCATTTAAAGTTATCAAAGTTGTATCACCAACTCTATCCCATTTAAATTTATATTTTCTCTTTAGATTTCTTTTTAAAAATCTTACATTGTTGGTTCTACCATCAACAAAAATACTAGATCCAGGTATCAATGTGCTCTCTAAAAGACATACATCAGCTGAAATAGGGGTCCTCTCTATACATTTAAAACTAACGTTATTTATTTTACCTTTAGGATCAGTAGGATGAGGGCCATCAAGGTAAATAAAATCAGGATTAACATCAGGAATAAATTTATAGGTGTGACAAACTTCAGAATTGTGTGTAATCGTATCAACGGGCGACACTGAGAAATTAACTATATCTTTTAAATGAGATGGAAGACTTTTTTTTGTATTATTAATCCACTTCTTTGAAGTATCAACACAATACAGTTTAAATTTTTTTGTATTTCTAATTTTACCTATCTTTGAATTATTTTTTAATTTTTTTTTATTCTCATAAATAGCTTGAGCCATAACTAGGGTACTATAACCAACACCAAACTCTAAAATTGTCATTGGTTTTTTCTTTTTGACCAATTTGTATAGCCTTGCTAAATCCAAAATTTCAGGCTCATACTGGTTATTCTTTTCTGTGATTGGTCCATAGATGTCAAAGTCTGTATCTTTTTTGTATTTATTTGTTTTGATTAATTTATCTAATTGATTTTTATAAAAAGTTTTCTTTAAACTATTTTCAGTAAATATTTTATATAATATTCTTAGGAGCGGCTCAAATATCCAATAAGGATCGTTGAATAAATAAAAAAAAAATTTTCTCATAAATGATATAATTAAAATATTGTAAATTGTATCAGTTATATTAGAACTTTAAATGTGAAATTTTCCAGTATTAGAGAGTTATTTATGTTAGCACATAAAAAATTTAGTAAAGGTTTATGTGAATGGGTTAATTCTGGTGCAGAGGATGACTTGACTGTAAACAGAAACATAGAATATCTCAATAAGATACAAATTTATCCTGAGGTATTAAAAAAAAGAGAAAATTTAAATTTTAAAAAAGACTTTTATGGAAAAGATATATCATCACCCCTTATTTTGTCTCCTATGGGGCATCAAACACAGTTTCATAAAGATGGTGAGATTGAAATGTGTAAAGGTATTAATAACTATGGATCTATATCTTTTTTTAGTACTCAAAGCAGAATTAAACTTGATGATGTGAGAGATAAAAATAAAAATGCAAATTTAGTATATCAAATATTCCTTTTTGGAAACAAAGATTGGATTAAAAATGAAATAAATAGGGCTGAGAGGAATAAATGCTTAGCAATAGCTATCTGTGTAGATGCTTCAATTAGATCATTTAGATACTCTGACAGAGAGTCAGGTTATGATGCTAGAAAATTTGGAAGAAGAACTTTGAAAGAACCCCCTGATCCTTCAAAAGACTTATCTTACGATTGGGCAATAATTTCATGGATTAAAAAACAGACCTCCTTACCACTAATAGTTAAAGGACTTATAAATGTTTCAGATGTAAAAAAATGTGTCGATTTAGGTGTCAATGGTATCTGGATCTCAAATCATGGAGGGAGGATGTTTAATTCAAATATTTCAAGTGTTGAGGCTTTAATAGATACAAGAACATTAATAAAAAATAAAAAAGTTTTAGTGATTAGCGACAGTGGAGTAAGAAGAGGCTCAGATATAGTTAAATTTTTATGTTTAGGTTCAGATTTTGTTGGAATAGGTAGACCGGCGATTTGGGGACTGGGATTAGATGGGAATAGGGGAGTAACTAATGTGTTTAAACACTTACATGAAGAACTATATGTCTCTTCTATAAATGGTGGTTTTTCAAATTTTAAAGATTACAATTATAAAAGATTAAGAATTTCAATATAAAAAAATGAAAACAATATGTATCATACCAGCACGTGGTGGTTCCAAAGGTCTAAAAAAGAAAAATCTTCAATTGCTTGGAGGTAAGCCATTAATTTATTATCCAATTAATTCTGCAATAAAAAGTGGAGTTTGTGATGATATATTTGTATCTACTGATGATAATGAAATAGCTGAAACTGCAAAAAAATATGGAGCTGTTGTACCTTATCTAAGACCTAAGAAATATTCAAAAGATTTTACAACAACAGAAGAAACTCTTAAACAAGCTCTTCTTTCTTATGAAAGTTATACAAATCAAAAATTCGATATTTGTGTTTTTTTGACGTGTACAAATATATTTAGAAAAGTAAGTTGGATAATAGAAGCTGTTGAAACTCTTAAAAATAATAAAAATATTGATAGTGCTTTTTCAGTGCATCAGCTTTACAAACATTTTTGGCATTATAAAAAAAATAAACTTTTAAAAGTGTTGCCTTGGATGAATAATTATACAAGCAGACAAGTTGCCCCAAAGCTTTTTAGGGAAGATACTGGATTGGCTTCAGCCTCTAGATCTAAATTTTGGAGAAAAGGAAAAAGAATTGGTCCTAATGTCCACATAATACCTAATGACGACAGCTTAACAGGAATTGATATTCATGGTTTAGAGGATTTAGATCTAGCTAATGCTGTTTTTAACAGTTTAAAGAAAAATAAAAGACTAAGTGAATACTCACTTTAAGATAGCTAAAGAAGTATGAAAGATCTGTGTATTTTACTTTTTGGATACAATAGACCTTCTCATTTAAGAAGACTTTTAATTAGTTTAGAAAATCAAAAAATTAAAAATGATGTATATTTTATTATGGATGGTCCAGGTTCTAAATTCGATAAAATAGTGCAAAAAGAAATAAGATTAATGACTGAAAAAGATCACCACTTAAATATCAAATGCTATTTTAGAGGAAAGAATTTTGGTTTAGCAAAATCTATTGTTGAAGGATTAAAGAAAATTAGAAAGAAATCAAAATACTATTTAATTTTAGAGGATGATTGTATTCCACGAATAGGAATTTTTGAATATATAGAAAGAGCTATAAAATTATCCAAAAATAACCTTAAAAAAAATGTAATTTGCTGTTATCAAACTCCAAACATGATTGAAAAGAATGATTATTTGAAATTCAATAATACAGACTTGTTCATACCATGGGGCTGGGTTATATCTGATGAAAATATTAATAAATTTATTAAATTTTATAATAAAAAAAATTCTTATAGTATCAAGGATAAATTTTTTGATAAAATTGCAAGTACAATTAAATCAAAAAAAAATATTTGGTCATTAGATTTTATGAAATTTTGTAAATTAAATGATATTTCTTTTATTTATCCAAGTATTTCATTTATAAAAAATATAGGTTTTGATGGATCAGGTATTAATTCAAAAATTACAAATAATTTTGATACTGAATTTAAATCCTTTGTCAAAATTAAAAATAAAATTCTCATATCTGACCATTATAAAAAAAAACAAATGAACTTTATAAAAAGAAATTTATCTTACTTTTACTAATATGAATTATGCAATAATCGGATATGGAGGCATTGGGAAAAAATACTTAAAAATACTTAATAAAAAATTAAATAAAAATAGAGATTTTATTTTTATATTTGACTACATTTTCTCTTAAAATACAAAAAAAAATAACAATTTTTATTACAATATTAGTGAAATTAATAAAATTTCTACTAAGTTTGCCCTATCGATCATTTCAACTCCCTCTGACTGTCACTTTTATGATGTTCTTAAGCTCATTAATAAATCAAAATCGATACTTATTGAAAAACCATTTGTTTTAAGCCTTAAACATGCAAAAAAGTTAATCATGTTAAGCAAAGTAAATAATGTGAAAATGTATGTTTGTTTTCAAAATAGATTGAATAAGTCTATACAGTATTTTGCTAATAAAAAAAAAGATTCAAACAAACCGTTCTATATAGATTGTAGTTTATTTTGGCATAGAGATATTAGCTATTATAATAATAATTGGAGGGGGAACTATAGTTCTGATGGAGGTGTCTTAACTAATCAAGCAATTCATTTACTAGACTCAGTAATATATCTTTTTGGTGAGATTAAAAATTTTAATGCAATTGCAGGATTTAATAAAGGTAAATTAAAATCAGAAGATATATTACTGCTAAATGCACTAACAAAAAATAATTCAATTTTTTCATTAAGAGCTACAACAAGATCTAATTTTAATTATGATACGGAGATCAATTTGTTCTATGAAAAACAAAGAATTTTAATATCAGGTAAAAACTTTAATAAAATATATATTTATAAAAATGGTAAAAAGAAATTAATAAAAAAATACTCAGAAAATTTTTATGATCAGTCTGGTAACGGACATGAAAAGTTAATCAATTTATTTATCAAAAATAATAAAAAATCACTTGAGATGTTTGAAATCTCCAAAAATTTACACGTTATGAATGTTATACATTCGATATATAATCATATTTTTAGTTTTAAACTAGATAAAATTTCCACAAAAGGTAGTGTATTAGGAAATGATTCAAAATAAAAAACCAACTAAAGATATTTCAAAAGATGATATTGAAAATAAATTGTACAAAGTTTGCTCTAAAAGATCAAAAAGAGTTGTAAAAATTAATAATAGAATTTCATTTGGTAATGGTGATCTGAATATTATTGCAGGTCCTAATGGAGTCGAGTCAAGAAAATTAATACATAAAACTGCTTCTTTCTTAAATAGCATTGGTGTCAAGATACTTCGTGGTCATGTTTTTAAACCACTAACCTTTCCTTATAGATCTAGTCAATACTCTGAGTCTGGTGTGAAAGGCTTGGAATGGTTAAAAGAAGTAAAATCAGAATACAAAATGACAATTGTTTCTGAAATTACTGAGATGCAGTATTTTGATAAAATGTTAGAGACAATTGATATATTTCAAATAGGTACAAGAAATATGCAAAATTTTGAACTTGTAAGAGAAGTTGCTAGATCTAAGAAGCCTATCATATTAAAAAGGCACTTTGGCTCAAGTTTGAGAGATTTATTGGGCGCAGCTGAACATATTTTATATGAAGGTAACTATAAATTAATTTTATGTGAAAGAGGTATATCTGCCCCACATACTCATCGTGAAACATCTAGATACTTGTTAGATATTCAAGCAATACCTGCTTTAAAAGAATTAACAAATTTTCCTATTATTTCAGATCCTAGCCATGCTTCATTTTGGGCACCTTGGGTACCAAGCTTAGCGTATGCTTCTGTTGCTGCAGGAGTTGACGGATTGATTATTGAGACTCATCCAAATCCATCAAAATCAAAGGTAGATCCACTTCAGCCATTAAATTTCAATGTCTTCAAAAAAGTACATAAGAATATTAAATCATTACATAAATTAACAGAAAAATTCTAATATTTTATGATTTCAGGAATTATTGGTCATCCTCTAAAAAATCCAAGATCAATTCCAATTTGGAAGAATTTTTTTCAAAAGAATAGTATTAGTTCCGAGATGATTAAGTGGGATGTACCTAGCTCAGATTTTAATGAATTCATTTCAGACTTATTAATTAATCAGGATTTTTTAGCAACTGCAATAACAATGCCATATAAAAAATTAGCTTTAAATTATGCTGACTCAATGGATATTTCTGCAAAGTCTTCTAATAGTACAAATTTGTTAATTAAAGATAGAAAAAAAATAATAGCTTATAACACAGATGTTATAGGAGCTGAAAATACTCTAAAAAAGATTATATCATATTATGATAAAATTTTAATCATTGGCTTTGGGGGTTCTGGTGAAGCAATTTATAGATATTTCAAAGATATATATAAGAATAAAACATTAAATGTAGTGAGTAGTAAAAATATCAAAGATAAAAATTTTATTACAAAATTAACAAAAGAACACATTTTAAAAAAGTCAATATTAATTAACTGCACACCTTTGGGAAGTGACTTATCAGATGGATATATACAAGAATTTCCATTTAATGAAGAGCTTTTAAATTTTGTAAATCCTGAAACATTAATTTTTGATATAATTTACTCACCGGATAAAACAAAACTTTTTTATGAGTGTAAAAAGAGAAATATTAAATATATTAACGGTTTAAATATGAATACCCACCAAGCTAATTTAGCTTTAAATCTGGTGCAAAAAGCATACTTAAGAAATGAAAAGATTTAGTATAAAAAATAAAAATATATTAATATTTGGAGGATCAGGACAAATTGGTCAAAATGTAATCGATTATTTTTTAGATTTAGATGCAAATGTAATTAATTTAGATATTTCCGATATAAGAAAAAAAAAAATAATTTCAAAAAAAAACTATCTTTTTTATAAAATTAACCTTATCAAAAAACAAAATATAGACACTATTTTTAATAATCACTTAAATAAAGTTCGTATTGATTGTTTAATTAACTTATTTCATTTCAAAGGAAATCCTAGAGGCCTAGAGCCTAAGAATAGTTTTTTTGAGTCTTTTCATAAATATGATTATGAGGATTGGGCAGATACAATTAACATAAATTTAAACAGTTTGTTTTTGATTTGTCAAAAAACGCTAAATAAGATGATGAGACAGAAAAAAGGTAATATTATTAACGTTTCATCAACTTATGGAATTGTATCACCTAATAAAAATATTTACGGAAAATCAGGCATTAACAATCCTATTGGTTATTCGACAACTAAGGGTGCTATTATAAATTTTACAAAGTATATTGCTACTCATTACTCAGATTACAATATTAGAGCTAATGTTATCTCACCTGGGGGAGTAAAAAATTCAATGCAATCAAAAGAGTTTGTAAAAAATTATAATAAAAATACCCCTTTGCAAAGATTAGCAGAGCCATGGGAGTACAATGAAGCTTTCTTATTTCTAGCTTCAGATGCATCCTCCTATATGACTGGTGCAAACTTAATTGTTGATGGAGGCTGGACTGCTTGGTGAAAATATAATTTTTTGTATCCAAGCAAGAGTGAAATCCTCTAGGCTGCCTGCTAAGATATTTTTTGATTTTTATGGTGAAAAAATTATTAGTCGAATAATTTCAATATGTCTTAATTGTACCGCTTCATCAAATATATTTATTCTTACCGGCTCTAAAGAATTAAATCAAATAATTGAGGATGCCATATCTGACCATAATGTAAATATTGTTTACGGTGATGAAGAAAATGTATATGAAAGATTTAAAAATTTCATAAAAAATTCTCCTTTAAAATTTGAATACTTTTTTAGAATTACAAGTGATAATTATTTAATTCAACCGCAAACTTTAAAAAATATGGCCAAAGATATGATCAATTCAAATTATGTCTATTCATATATAAAACCTTTATCACATTTTTCTGGAGAGCTAATATCTAGAGATTTTTTTTTAAATTACAGCCCTTCTGAAATAAATAACTCAATAAAAGACCATGTTACTATAGAAATAAGAAATAATATTAATTACAACATAAAATCATATGAAAATAATTTTTTAGGTATTGATCATAATTTAAATATTACGCTTGATACTATTAATGATTTTTTATTTATGAAAAAAATTGAAAAATTAAAACTTTGTTATGATGTAGATTGTCTTAATGACATTAGAAAAATAAGAAAAATAATTTGAAATTTAAAATTTGTATTATTGGAAGAGGTTCAATTGGTTCAAGGCATGGAAATATACTAAAGACAAATTTTGCATGCGACGTAGTGTATGCAAGAAGATCACCTGAACTTGTAAATGAAATACCATTTAAAATCTCAATATTAAAAAAATTTAATTTTGATTATTTTATTATATGTAACCCCACATCTTTACACTATGAAACATTAAGAAAGTTATTAAATTTTAAAAAACCAATTCTGGTTGAAAAACCATTATTTTTTTCAACTAACAAAATAGATAAATTTTTTATCAAAAAAAATTCTAAGTATATTTTTACAGCTTATATGATGAGATATGAGATTGGTATAAATTTTCTATTAAATTATGTTAAAACAAAAAAACCTAATCTTGCTTATTTTAAGTGGTTAACTTACATGCCCAGTTGGCATACTAACGAAGATTATAAAAGATCTTATGCATCATCTAAAAAATTAGGTGGAGGTGTAATATCAACATGTTCTCACGAAATCGATATGGCTATTTATTTATTTAATGAGGTAGAAAGTGTTAATTCAATAAATTTAAATAAAAATTTAAAAAAAATTAATGTTGAAGAAAAAAATATTTCAATGTTAAAACATAAAAATGGTATTGTCTCAAAAGTATATATTGATTTTTCCTCAAAATTCTTAGAGAGGAAAATAATTTTATATTATAATGACTTTCAATTAATTTGGGATTTTTTAAATTTGAAAATTATAAAAATAGAAAATAAGAAAAAAAAATTAATTTTAAAATATAAACAAAAAGTAGATGACCTATACAAAAAACAAATGCTCGATTTTATAAATAATAGTAGTACTTCAAATAGAACAAGTTATTTTAATACTATTAAAACTCAAATTTTAATAAATAAAATTTATTCATCTTCTAAAAAAAAAATAATCTTTTTTTTAAAATAAAATAATTTAAAATTGTTTCGTAAACTATTCTGTGAAATAAAAAAATATATCCATTAGGAAAGTAAAATAATACTCTTCTTAATACCCCAAAGTAAAGCACTGCTAAAATAATTGATAAAAAAGGAATTTTTCTTACAAATTCTTTTAAGTTTTTTGTATTAGATTTAATAATGAAATCTGACTCTTTTTTAGCAATCTTTACCTGACTTTTTATCCAATAATTAAAATCTTTTTTATCATTATGATAAATTTCTCCATTTATACATTTTAATTTTTCATAATTAATATTTAAACTTTCTTTATGTCCAATTTCACTAAATTGATATTTATTCTTAAATAGAAATACTTTAGATGGATAAATTTTTTCTCTAATAATAGTTTTATTTATCAAAAAATAAAATTTACAAAAATATCCTTCTATATCCTGATTAACATATAAATTATTAATATTTTTTACCAATACTTCGTTCAAAACATAATCTGCATCTAAAATCATTATGTAATCTTCCTTACAATGTTTGATAGCAAAGTTTAATTTTTCTATATAACTTTTTAAGTTTGTATTAATTATATTTATATTATTATATTTTTTCGCAATATTTATTGTTTCATCTTTGCTATTACTATCAATTAAGAAAATCTTTTTAAAAGACTCTAATTTTGATAATGTAAGCTCAATGTTCTTCTCTTCATTATACACAGGAATATAAATACTTAAGTTATCTTTAATTTTTTGATTCATGAATAAAATTATTTATCATTTGACTCATTTTTATATCTATATTTAAACAATTTTTTATTTTCTTGTTATATCCAATATTTATTATTTTTTTATTATTATCTTTATTAGAAAAATTTATCAATCTTCTATTAAGTTTTAATTCATCAACAATTTTATATATCAATTCTTTTAAAGCTATTTTTGCATTACTAGAAATTATAAATTCTTCAAAGTCGTTTTTTTGTACATATTTTAAATATTTTTCTACTATTTCTGTAAATTTATTTATATTTAAAAAATCTAAATTTTGTATTCCATTTGTATTAAGTTTTACTTTATTTTTTTCTCCAAGTGATTTAATTATATTTTGAATAATCTTATGTTCTTCATCAAGAGTTCCGTATAAGTTAAATAATTTAAATGATACGGTATTAACTTTTAAATTTAGAGAGTAAAACTCTATTAAATCACATTGAATTTTTTTAGATAGTCCATAAGCTGTATTCGGTTTTTTAATTGTATTCTCACTAATGTATTTTCTATTTACCCCGTACTCTTGATTAGTGCCTGTATGAAATACTCTACAATTATTTTTTGAACTATATATAAATATTTCTTCTATACATAAACTGTTAATTTCAAGAGATTTATAAATATTAAATTCATTTGGATTTCTTGTAGTATACGCATGATTTATGTATATGATTTTAGGCTTTATCTTATTTAGAATATTTTTGAATTTTAATCTCTTATAAAGATCACATTGAACTAAATCGATTCTTTTAACTAAATTTAATATTCTTAATTTTCTATTAAATTTATATTTATTAATATTTTTTGATATTACCCCATATACCTTATTTTTTTCTGATAATTTTTTAGCTAAATGATAGCCCGTGAAACTACTCACTCCTGTAATTAATATTTTCATCTATTTAAGTAAAAGCTTTGTGCAGGAAAATCATATTTGTCTATAGACAAAAAACTTGATCCATAAAACTTTTTTAATTTAACCTGGGCATTTTTATTGGCAACAACTAAAAAAAAGCCATCACCCCCGGCGCCTAATAACTTGTATCCATAAATACCATTTGTTGAATTAAATTTATTTTCAAATTTTACTAATTTTGTGCTGTAGACCTTTTTTGATAGTTTTGTCTTCAAAATCCATGTTTCTTTGATGTATTTTCCAAAAAATTTTATATCCATTTTATTAGTAAAAATTTTTTTATAAACTTTTTTAGATAATTCTAAAATTGAGTTAAGTTCTTTAGTATTCTTATTTTTTTTTACTAGATTGGTCTTTTAGAATACTATTTGCATCTCTAAATGAACCTGTCCAAATTAAACAAATACTTTTAAAAATATTTTTAGCAAATTTACTATTTATTCTTTTCCTTTGAATTTTATTTACATTATTAAATTTATAAAAATTTAAATTACCATTTAATGCGGGAAGATAATCTTGAATGCCTATTGGTGAATTAATTTTTTTAATTTCTATGTCAATTACAATTCTTAATAATTCTTTTTTTTTTATATTTAATTTAAAAAGTTTATTAATGGCTATTACTAATGCTAAACAAAATGAACTCGAAGAACCTAAACCACTTCCAGCAGGAATGTCATTTATAATAGTAATATTTAGGCTATCTTTAATCTTAAAATATTTAAGTGTTTCTCTAACAATATTGTTTGTTATGTGGTTTATATTATTAACCTTTTCGACGGTTGAATAGTTTATCCTAAATTTATCTGGATAAAATCCACTTCCTTTTTTTATAATTACGTAAATGAATTTATCTATTGCACTACTTATTAAACAACATTCATTTTTTGAGTAAAAATATTCAAAATCTGTACCACCTCCAAAAAAGCTTACTCTCAGGGGAGTCTTTACCAGAACAGAATTATAACTCATTAACTATGAATGATTTAAATTCCAATTATAAGGAATATCGTTTTCAAATGGATCTATTTTGATCATTTCTTGCGGATCGTGGGGAATATTTGCACAATTTGCCAGTATAGTAAGTTTATCCCCATAGGATTTATAGCCATTGATTAAACCAGGTGGAATTTGAACTAATTTATAATTATCTTCTCCAAGAAAAATCTCCATTATTTTTCCATGCGTATTTGAGTCTTCTCTTGGATCATAAATAACTAATTTTGCTCTTCCTGATACTATGCAATTATTAACTGTCATTTTTGTATGTTTATGCTATGCTTTAACAGTACCAGGCCAACAGGTCGAAAAATATATCTCTCCAAAATCAATAAAATGCTTATCAGTCCTTTTAAGCATATGCATTACTTTACCTCTTTCATCAATTATTTGATTTAAGGAAATAATTTTAACTCCATCAATTAGATCATTATTTTCAATAAGGCTCATAAAAAAAGATCCTTATCTACTTTACTTGAATTAATCATTTTTGTTAACCAACTTAACCTTATAAATTTTTCATTATTAAATTCAGTTTTTGATAAGTTTTTTTTAATGCCATTAATAGTCATATTTATACCCCTTTCAAGTGTTGTAAATTTGAATTTAGGAAAATAAGAATTAAATTTTCTAAAGCTTACCTTATAGGTTCTATTATCTGCTTCTTTAGAATTTTTAACCTCAATATCTATATCTGGCATATTTTTTTTTTACTAATTGTGCCAATTTAATAATCTTAGTATTATTGTTACCCACATTAAAAATCTGATTATTTATTAATTTACGATCTTTTAACATTATCGCTTCAAAATATCTACAAACATCATCTAAATATGTAACAGGTCTCCACTGTTTTCCTGAGCTATTAATAATTATTTTTCTTTGAAAGACTGCATTTGCAATAAAATTATTTAAAACCGTATCTAACCTCATATGTTTTGAAACCCCGTATATAGTTCCATTTCTTATAAAGGTTGGTGCAAAATTATTATCCGACAACTTTGAAATTTGTTTTTCAGCACTGACTTTTGACTTAGCGTACATAGTTTGAGGATTTGTGTCATCTTTTTCAGTTTTAGCTTTTAAATCATCACTTACTCCGTACATAATACAAGAGGATGAAAAAAGAAACTTTTTAACACCTGCTTTTTTTGCAAGTCTAGCAATTTCGATTGATGCTTTGTGATTTATATCCCTTGTCCATTTATTATTAAAATTACCAATTGGATCGTTACTTAATGCAGCAAGATGTATAACAGTATCTATATTCTTAAAATCTTTAACAGTTATTTTTCTTATATCTTTTAACTTTGTTTTTGATTTTGAATTTATTTTTTTTAAGTCACATTTTTTAAAATACCCACAATCTAAACCTTTGACTTTATAACCTTTTTTTAAAAAGTAATTATACATTTGACTACCAATGTAGCCTTTTGTTCCTGTTATAAGTATCATCAATATATTTTATTATATAACTTTTTATTTTTTAAAAACCACTTTTTTGTATCCGAATAAACATGAGTATTCGTGATACTTAAATATTTATTAGTTATTTTGGTGTAAGTCAATTTTCTTAATTCTGATGCTAAAATAATATAATCATTAAAGGATTTAAAGTCATGCTTTTTAATAAAATCACTTTTTACTAAGCTATAACCCATCTCAACAAAACCACACTTTATATTTCTTTTGCTATGATAAAATATATTTTTTGATTTCTCTTCAATTTTAATATTTCCTTCCTCATTCGCTAAATTTTTATTTTGTATTACTAAGTGAATTAAGGAATTCTGATCGATATTTTTTAAATGCTTTTCAAAACTAAAATTAATATAATTATCACCGTACATTAAAAAAAAATTACTATCTAATTTATTTTCAATATTTTTAATTCTTTCTCCTGTATCGTAATCCACCTTAGTTAATATACAATTTACTGACTTAATTTTATTAAATTTAATATAATCATGTATAACTTTATATTTATATCCAGTTAATAGAATTATTTCTTTGCAATTATTTTTTTTTAGCTGGTTTATTAAGATTTGTAAAAAATTAATATCATTAATTTTCACCATAGGCTTGGGAATATTTTTTGTAATAGGCATTAGCCTTTTACCTTTGCCACCACAGAATATTACAGCTTGTTCGAACATTTATTATTTGATTTAGATTTCAAAATTTTTAACTATAGTATATATAAATAAATTTTATATAAATGCCTTTTCAAATATTATTATCACTATTTTTAACATTAATTTTAATTATTCTCGGTTCTTTAAATTTTATTTCTAGTTCATTGGGCGTTTATGGAAATTCAAGAGTTGATGAAAAAAGAGTCCCATTAATAGGTGGGTTAATAATTCTTATATTTTTTAATCTTGGATATTTAATTTGTTATAACATAATAGATTATGATTTTACTATAAATATTGTAATTATTTCATTTTTTCTTTTGGGGTATATAGATGACAAACTTAATTTAAGTCCAATTATTAGAATAATATCTCAATTTAGTATAAGTGTCTTTTTTTTATCATTTAACGATTTTTATCTAATAAAACAAATTAATCTTTTCAATTATTCACATAATTTGGACGTTTTTACGTCTTATTTTTTTACCTCTCTTTGTATCGTCTTTTTAATAAATTGTATGAATTATTTTGATGGTTTAAACGGTTTGTTAATATTTTTTATTTTTACAGTTTTAATCTTATTCTTTTATTTAAACAAGCTATATGACCCATTAATTTTATTATCATTAGTTACCCCATTAATCTTTGTTTTTTATTTAAACATTCTTGATAAAATATTTTTGGGAGACTCAGGTGTATATGTATTATCTTTTATTTTAACTTTGGTCTTAATTTTTTTACATAATAATATCCATAGCCCAGTCTATGAAAAAAGTATAATGCCAATTTTAATATGCTTTATTCCTCTATTAGATTTCATAAGAGTTTCTTTTACAAGATTTTTAAAAAAAAAATCATTATTTTTTAAAGACTCAAACCACTTACATGATTTATTTTTTAATAAGTATGGTAATTTTTATTCTCTTGTTTTACTATCAGCACTACAGCTCGCGTTCACAGCAATTATATTAATTTTTTACAAACATTCAATTCAGCTCATTTTAATCTTTTTAATTATATATTTATTAATTTTTTTTCATCTAAAAGAAAATAAATGAAAATAGCTGCAATCATACCATGTTATAAAATTAAGAATGATATAATAGATCTTATTAACAAATCTCTTAATTACTTTGATGAAATAATAGTCGTAGATGATAAATGTCCATATCAAACAGGCTTTAAAGTTCAAAATAGATTTGAAAATAAAAAAAAAGTTAAGGTGCTTTTTAATGATAAAAATCTGGGAGTGGGAGGAGCTATTAAAAATGGTATTCATTATTTATTAAATAAAAATATTGATATTTTTGTTAAAATCGACGGTGATGGCCAAATGTCTTTAAATGACTTGGACTTTCTTCTGAAACCTATAATAAATAATCAAGCCCTATATGTTAAAGGGAGTAGGTTTCTAAATTATAATTCAAAAAAAATTATGCCTATTCAACGATATTATGGAAATAAGCTTATGTCTTTATTTTTTAGATTTTTTTCAAATGATTTAAGTTTGACAGATCCACTAAATGGATATTTGGTAATGAGTAATAAAATCTTTGATCTTATAAATTATAAGAAGTTGTCTAATGACTTTTTTTTTGAAACAGATTTATTATTTTTTTTGAAAGAAAAGAAAATTAAAGTTATTGAAATACCAGTTACTATTAATTATGAAGACCATAATAGTAGTTTTAAGCCAATACTGGAGTCTTATAACTTTACATCTAAATTCATAAAAAAGTCAATTAAAAGGTTAATTTTTACTCACTTAAATTTGAAAAAATTATCAATAATGTTCATTCCAACAAGCTTATTAGTTTTCACTTTTTTTTATAGTCTTATTGACCTATTAAAATTAATTTCTTATTTAATTCTAGAAAAAAAAATTGATATTATATCCTTAATAAAAATATTTTTTAATATGGCAACTTATTTCATCATATATAGAATATTTGATATCATTTATGCTAATGTTAAAAGATAAATTTGATATCACGATCGCTATTCTTAATTATAATAGAGAAAGGTTTATCGATAGAGCTATAAGATCTTGTTTAGATCAAGTTTTATTTAACAAAACAATGGAAATAATTATTTTAGATGATTGCTCCAACGATAATTCTTACAATAAAATTTTAGAATATAAGATATCTAAAAATATTAAAATATTAAAAAATAAAAAAAATTATGGAATAGGGTTTTCATCTCAAAAATGCTTAAAAAATTCACGCGGCAAATATTTTATGAGAGTAGACTCAGATGATTTTTTAAATAAATATGCTGCTAATGATTTGTCAAGGCTACTTGACCACAACAAAGAATTTTCATTTGTATGTTCAGACCATTTTAGGGTTAATGAGGATGGAAAAAAACAAAAATTAGTAAAATTAAATACTTTAAATAAAATTAAAAATCATGGTGCAGGAATTCTATTTAGGAAAAATGACATATTAAGTGTAGGTGGTTTCAACTCAAATTTAAAAGAAGCGGAAGATTACGAGCTTATAACAAAATTAATTAAAAAAAATAAAAAGTATTTTTACCTTCCCATACCCTATTACAGATACTTTATTCACGAAACAAATATTAGTCATTCAGGTAAAAGAAATAAAATAATTAGCCAGATTAACAAAAATTAAATAATCTTAATTATCAATATTAAATATCTAGAAGTATTAATAATACTATAATCATAATTATAATTCATTTTATCAATACTTTTTAAAAGATTAATTTTTGATTCTTCAAACTCTTTATTAACATAACCATGATCTCTTCCGAATAAATATATAAATTCTATATTCTGTTTATTTACATTGGTAATGTAATCTAAATCTCTTGGATTTTTTAAATTCATACATGCCTCTATAATAGAGTTACAAAATCTTGTATTTAATTGCTTTGACAAATTTGAAGGGAAAGTTAACTCATCAGTTTTGATTACTATGCTATTTTTTTCAGTAAAATGATTAATTTTAAATAATTCTAATTCCTCTAGGTTGTCTCTATTATTATTAACTTCTAATTTATTTGAAAAAAAAGTCCCACCAATGATTAAATAAAGAACACACATAAAGAATATTGAAGAAAAAATAATAATAAATTTATTAAAATTTTTTTTTAATAAATATTTTAAAAAATAGATTTGTGAAAAAATTATTATAAATGATGTTGGAAGGTAATAATTTAGTTCATTAGGTGGTAAAATATAAAGAAATACAACTGAGAAAAATATAAAGTAGTATGAAAATCTTTTTAAAAAAATTGAATTAGCAAGTTGTATACCTTTTAACGAAATTAGCATTAATATCAAATTAAAAATAAAAATAATAATCTCGCTTAAGAAAAACTTATTTAAGATAAAATGACCGCTAAATACATTTAGACCATCATTTATTTTAGCTAATGAGAAGTAGTTTGTATTATCAACACTTACATTCATACCCGCCAAAACAGTCGTTTTAAATATATTTTCATTATAAATATAATCAGTCAAATAATTGATAAATATAAATAATGTATTAATAATATTTTTATTATCATTTAATAAAATTTGTAGAATTATAAAAAAATTAAAAAAAAAGAATAAAATAAAAAAAATTAATATTTCTATTCTTTGTTTCTTTAAATGAAGATAACTAAAGAAAATTGATGATATAAAAATTAAATGATGAAATCTAAAAAAAATTCCTAATAAAACTAGTGGTATAAGTATAATTAATAAAAATTTATTATTTTTATAAATTATATTTTTATTAGATACATTTTCGTGAAAATATAAAAATACTAAAATACTCAATGGAAAATATATCATTTCATTAGAATAAGTGGCTATTTGATTTAAATTATATGGTTGTAGGTAAAAACATAAAAGACATGTAAATAAGAAAAAATTTGATCTTATTTCAAATGAATTTATAAATTTTAAAAAATAAATATAGCAATAGCTCCAAAGAAAACTACACAATAAAATTGGTATTAGAAACCAATAATCATACCCTAATAAAAATATGCCTATATAATGAATTAAAGATATTCCTATTTGAAAAGTATATACATTACTTTCTGGTATTAAATTGTAGTAATTACTTAAAAATTTATTTACATGAAATCCTTTTGCAATGTCAAGGTAGAAAGGTCCATGAACTTCAGATAGAATATTTAGATTATAACTTAGATTAAAAAGATTAATCGATATTAAAAAGGTAAACAGAAAAACGATGAAAAAATTTATTTCTAATATATTTTTAATATTTAGTTTTAAGAAATCATTCAGTTTAAAAATTTTATTTTTACCTCTTTTTATCACTTCAATATTTTATATTAGTTGGTTCTTTACATTAGAAAATTCTAATAATAAAAAATATATAAATCTTAATTTATCTTTTAACAATACTTGTGAAATTGGCCATATATTAGAATCATACATAACAAAATTCTATAAAAAAAGATATATAGTCCATTTACAAAGATCTCTAAATAATGAATTTGTTGAATTATCTGATCTAATAAAACTAAATTTAAATTATTGTTCTGAGTCTATGTCTTATGAATTAATTATGTTAGAGGATTACAAAGATCAACTTTTAAATTATATAAACAAAATTGTTTATAGTGCGAACAATTTAAATTCTTATAAAAAAAATGACTATAATAATTTATTCGAAAAGTTACATTATTATCTATTTAATATTGATAAACTTGATAATAATTTAATGAATCAAATGATATTTAAATTGATCAAAAATCAGGATGTTAATATAAAATTTAATAAAACAAAAAATTATTCAAAGGGCGAATATATAATAATATTAAATAGAATAAATATTTTTAATTACATGAATTCATTCAGGGAAATTACCTTCATTAAAACTGAAAATGTTTATAATCAAAAGGATTATTTTAAAATTAATAAGATTGCTTTTTTTCTTATAGTTTATTCATTATTTTTTTTATTCTCTGTGTCTTTATTTAAATTTTTTGAAGAAAGCAAATAAATTATAGAAATAATTGGTACTATATATCTCGTAGTAAGAAAAAACTCTGTTACAAATAAATTAGAAAATATTATTATTATAAATAATATAAATTCTTTATTCTTAAAAATTAATTCCTTTCTAGAGTTTTTATTAATTAAATAAATTATCACTAAGAAATTTACTATTCCAAAAGAATTTAATAATACAAAAAAACCGCTATCGTAATAAAAAGGTGGTTGATAATAATTACCACCAAATATTAAAGTAATAAAATTTTGAGGCGCATAAATTTGTAAAGAGTCAATTCTTGCATCTTGAATTAAACCAGTATTAAAATATTCAATATTTGAAGATATTATATCAAATATTTTATTATCTAGAGCTGTATTTAACAATGATATCAAAGATAAAAGTATAAAAACTATTACTAATAAGAATTTAATTTTATTATTGATAAAGAAATTAAGATAAGTCCACCTAATTACGATATAAAATAAAAAAAAATTAAAAAATAATGTATAAAGTGTGGAGTCTAATAATGATATAAGGTAATAATTCATAAGAATATTAGCAATTATTAAAACTTTGTTTTTTAAAACTATTAAATTCATTATTCCAATTACAAGCAACAAGGATGAAAGAATATGTTTGTCACCCCTCCAGGTATAACTAGCAGTAAATGGAAAACTGAAATTATTTATATTAAATTCAAAAAAACTTAAGTTAATATTTAAATCACTTATTATTTTATAAAATAATATATTTATTATTAATAATAAAAAAATAATATTTATAACAATATAAATTATCTTCCTATTCATCTCTATTATTTTTAAATTTTTTAAAATTAAAAAAAATGATAAGGGCATTATTATTTTATAAATAATAGCTATTTTTTCTAAATAAAAATTACTTTGCTCTATTATAGAGATACCTATTACAAATCCCAATAACAATGCTGCAGTAACATAAATCAATAAAGTTATATCTTTGATTTTTAAAAAACTTATGTTGGTTATTAAAAAAACTAATATTAAAAAGTCTGTAATTCTAAAACCATATAATATTTTATAATTAATAATTGATGAAATTAAAATAATTATAAGAAAAACTAAATTATATTTTTTTTGAATAAGGTAATCCATTTAATTGCCTAATTTTTAATACCTTTTTTAAAATTGTTCTGATAAAAGCAAAAGAAAGATTATTGTTTTTGAATATTTTCAAATCTTCTTTGAATACTTTTAAAAAATTTTTTAAATTTGTTGAGTCTCCTCCAATATTCATTGAAAGACTTGTATAATTTATTCTTGCAGTTTTTAAATTTTGTACTGAAAATAATTTAATCATAAAATCAAAATCAGCTGCTATTGGAAAATCAAGTGAATATTCACCTATTTTTTCATGGTAGTCTTTTTTATAAATTATTGAAGTATGAGCTGGAATATTATGAAATGAAAAAAGATTAAATTCCTTATCTAAAATCCATTCTCTCTTTTTTATACCATTTGTTTCAAAAATTATATTTGAGCTTAAAACATCAATTTTATCATTTATAATTTTTTTAATACTATCTGATAAGTAATTCTTATTTATGTATCTATCGTCATCATGAAGAAAACATATGTATTCTGTATCAAGTGAATTAATAGCTTGGTTAATTGCAAAAAATTTATTTTTATAATTATTTGTGTTCTCTTTTATGAATAAACTTTTTTCATATTTTTTCTTTAAAATTTCTATCTCTTGATCATTAATATCTTTATAAATTATTAAATGTCTAACATATTCTAAATCTTGTTCGTAGAGTGAGTCAAAAGAAACGTACAAAGAAGGTTTCACACCTTTGATAACTGATATAACTCCAATAATTTTCTTTTTTAAATGCATATTTTATGAAATTCAAATATAACAAATCATAAGTTTTATGTAATGCTCAAAAATAGTTTTAATTCGAATAACATACATATTTATTTTATTTGTTTATTTCCACTATTCGTTTTTCTAGGTCCTTTTCTCGAAAATTCCTTCTTTATTATCTATTTTATATACTGTCTATGTTTTCTTTCTATGCATAAGATCAAGTATGAATTTGATTTCCTTATAATTTTATTTTTTTTCTACTCCCTAATACTAATATCTAGTTTCCTATCATCTGAGTCATCATCGATAAAAAAATCAGTTCTTTATATAACTTATCTTATACCTGTATTTATATTTTACTCTATCAAGTTTGATAGATCTATTTTTCTCAAAATTTGTTTAATTTTTAATTTTTTTATAATTTTTCTTGCATTAGATATAATTTTTCAAAAATTATCTGGATATAATTTTATTGGTCTCGCGATGTATGATTGTAATTTGGAATTTTTAAATAAACCGGGACAAAATTGTAGACCCTCAAGTTTCTTCAAAGATGAAATTGTTGCTGGATCGTTTATTTCAAAATTTTCTTTTTTGCCGATATTGTTTGTATTAGCAAAAATTAACAATATAACAAAAAAATATTTAATATATTTCTCGATCTATTTTTTTATAACATCTATAGCAATATTTTTTACTGGAGAGAGGATGGCTCTTATTACTAACACATCATTTTTTTTAATATTTGTATCTTTAATATTAAAATTTAATTTTAAGGTATCTGTATTCATATTTTCATCTTTTTTAATTTTTTTCCTTATACTTTCAAATACAAACAACTATAGTTCTTCACGTTTAAACTCAATATTTACTAATATATATTCTAATGAAACTATATCACTGCCTTTATTATTTACTAATTTAGAAGAAAAAGAAATAATTAAAGATATAGTAATTAATGAAATTTATTTAAAAGATTTTAACATCAAACAAGATCTTCTAATTGGACGTATATCAGTTGAGAAAAAACATTATAGAAAAGGAATGCATTTTAAAACATCTACTATTTACAAGGATTTAAGAGTAAGAAATTTTAAAAATGACTTTGCTAATTCACTATTTTATTTAAATAAAAATTTAATTAGAAAAGACGTAGGTAAATTACAGTATTTTGATTTTAATGTGATTAGTAAAAAGAAACTCACCAAAACTTTCCTTGATACTGGTTGGGGAGCCCACGTACTAGCAGCTTTTAATATTTTTAAAAACAATGCTTTAATTGGTATTGGATTTAAAAATTTTCAGAAAGAATGCATGGCCTTAGGTCGTTTACCTATCTACGAGGATTATAAAAAATGTACAAATCATCCTCATAACTATTTTATAGAGTTAGTTTCGTCATTAGGTATTTTAGGTTTAATTTCATTTTTTTACTTTTTTATAAAATTATTTCTAAAATACTATTTAGCAAAGAAAAAATAATTGTTATTTCTTTTTCTATTATTACTGTTTTATTAATAATTAATCCTCTACAAATTACAGGTTCGTTAGCTGGATCAAGTTTTGCAAATAAATTTTGGATTCAAATTTTATTTATTCTATTTTTCATTAACTCTCTAGAAAAAAAAAATGAATAATAGAAGAGTATGTGTAATTGGTTCTGGACCTTGTGGAGCAGCAACATGTGAGGAACTTTTAAAACTAAATTATGATGTAACTTTAGTTGATTTCAATCCTGATCTTAATGATTATCAAAACAAAAAAGAAAATTATGAAAGAGCTAAAATATCTCCAAAATATAATAGTAAAAAATTTATTGTTGGTAGCAATCTTTTTCAAAAATTTAATAATATCTCAATAAAAAACTTTTTCATTTCAAGTGTTCTATCTTCAGGTGGCTTAAGTAACTTTTGGGGAGGTGGTATAGAATTTCCAAAAAAAAAAATTTTTTGAAAACTTTTATGAATGTTTTGATTTTTATCATTATTTTAATTCGATAAAAAAGGAATTTAATATTAAGAATATAGGTAGTTCTAAATTTCAAATTACTAATAATATCAAGTTTTATAATCCTTTTATTTTAAGCCAAGACCAATCTGTCAGTGATAAAATATTTCTTAAAAATTATTTAAATAATAAATATATCTATAACTCAAAAGATAGAATAGAAATTTTAAAAAAAAAAAATAATTTTAAATTCTATGATAATATTTTTGTTAATAATATCTTAAGAGAAAAAAATTATTATCAAATTTTTTGTCTTGATAAACACTCAAATATTTTTAAATTTAATGAATCTTTTAATTTAATATATATTTGTTCAGGTGCTATTGGCTCTAGACTTTTGGTCAATAGAATAAAGAATTTAGATAATAAAAGCTTTAAGATTTATCATACTCCAATGGCAAGACTATTATTTATTAAGCTTCCTTTTGCTAAAATAAATATTAATCATATGTATGAGATCTCTAATAAGTTGACATTTAGTAAAGGTTATTTATTACAGTTAAATAAAATTGATTATAAATCTGGTAATATTTTTATAAATTATTTACTTTCTCTATTTAAAAACTATATCGTTGTAGGTACGATTTTTTATCACCAATCATGCATAGATACTTATATGAATTACGACAAAGTTAACAAAAATTATACAATTAGTTATAAAACTAAAAAACGTTTCCAAATAATTAAAAAATATATTAATAAACAATTAAATATTTTTTGTAAAAAAAAACTTTTACTTAAAATACCATTTTTATCTATACAAAATAATGTATTTGGTTCTGATGCACATTACTCAAGCACTCTTTATAAAAGTGAATTATTAAATAAAGAAAATGAAGTAATAAATTTTAAGAATATTTTTGTTAATGATACTTCTATTATTAAACCTGGTTTATTTTATCCTACTTACTTTTCAATGATTTATTCAAAATTTATGGTGAAATTAAAAAAAAGTAAATGATATCAAGAATTAATCTAAACACTTTTTCACTATCTTATTTTAAGTATTTTTTATTTTTTTTTAAATCAAATATTTATTACAACAAGTTTTTCAATTTAATTAAATCAATTATTAATTCCAAAAATATTATAATTACATCAAAAGGAAGAGTTGCACTTTATGAAATACTGATTCATTTAATTAATGTTTCAAATAAAAAAACCTTTATTCTCTCACCTTACACGTTACCTGAGGTGATTAATACGATTAGATATGCAGGAGGTAATTTTTATTTTATTGATATAAATATTAAAACTGGCTTACCTGATATCAACTTATTAAAAGAATCTGTCAAAGCTAATAACGATATTGCGGGAGTTATTATCACACACTTATATTCTAATGAAGAGAATATTAGAGAGATTTTAGAATTTTTAAAAAATAATAATATTAAAGTTATTGAAGATGCAGCAATAAATTTTGATTCTAAAGTTTCATTTTCAAACAAAAAAGTTGGTTGTTTATCTGATTTTGGTTTTTATAGTTTCGGCATTATGAAGACCATATGTTGCATGAATGGGGGAATGATTTATGCTAAAAATGATGATGATTTCCAAAATATTAAAAAATCTACTTCAAAAAAAATTCCCTTTAGTATTTATGAGTCTCTAAAACTAGTTACCTTATCACTTTTGATTAATTTTCTTTTTTCAAAATATATTTTTAGGAATTTTACCACTTATTTAATTAAATTATTGAATAATTGGAAATTAAGTTTTTTTGAGAGAATTTCATATCCTGGTTTATATCCAAAAATATCAAAAAGCTTACCAAATTATTACAAATTTGATTTTTTTCATTTGTTTTCTGTTTTTGGCATAAAGTGCATCAATAATCTCAGCTCCTACAAAGAAACAAGAAAATATTTAATTCAAAACTACAATAAGCAACTTCATAGTAGCCTTTTACTGTTTAATTCAAAAAATTTAGAAAACTTTAATTTTATTGAGTATCCAATATTATTATCAAAAATAACAGGTAAAGAAATGAGCTCCATACTCAATAAAAATGGATTTGATGTAAGACATACATGGTATGTTTCGTGTAACAGAATTTTTGCTAAAAAAATAAGTTTTCCAAACTCAGAAAATCTTGAAAAATATTGTATTACCCTCCCTCTTCATAAAAATATAGATATCGAATATATACTTAAAATTTCAAAAATTATAAATCAGTATAACTCATAAGGTTGGTAGCCTCGGGCGGACTCGAACCGCCACGGGAATAAATCCCACTGGATTTTAAGTCCAGACTGTCTACCATTCCAGCACGAGGCCATAAGTTTTTTGATAATATTCAAAAAGATTATAATTACAATAGCTCAGCAAAACTATTTTTCTGCAAAATAATCAACTATTGAAGTTAAAAGAATATGGTGTGCCATTTCTACAAAATTATAACCTTTATAATCAACCCAAAAATTTATTTTTCCTAATTTTTTCAAAGGGTTTTTTTTATTAAATCCTGTAAATGTAATTAAATTTAGATTTGAAGAAATACAATATCTTGCAGCTTTAATCATATTTTTCGATGTACCACTGCTACTTATTAGAATTACTAGGTCTCGGGAGTCAGCATGTTTTTTTAATGTTTCTTTAACCCAGTTTTCGTACCCATAATCATTAGAAAAGCAAGTTATTAGATTAGCTTCATTAAAAGTAACACTATTTATTTTACATGCTTTAACTAAATCTACAGAAATATGACTAGCAATTGATGAACTACCCCCATTGCCAAATAATATAATTTTTGATTTCTTATATTTTTTTAATTTTTGGATAAGCAAAACAAGATTTTTTAAATTATCAAGATTAGAATCTACTGTACTTGAAAGAATTTTTGAAAAAGATCTTTGATAATCTGAAAAGTAATCTATTAATATTTTATTCATATTTAAATTATAATATGAATAAACTATATTACTTTTATGAAAGATCTATTATTAATTGAATTAAATGAAATAGACTTTGACTTTTTGAAAATCGCTATAGTTTCAAAAAATAGACCACATATAAAAAAATTACTATCTCTCTCAAAGATCAATACAAAGACCGAAGATAAAGAGGAAGGTCATAATCTTGATCCATGGGTACAATGGGTCTCCATTCATACCGGTTTGCCATCAAGTGTTCATAATGTTTTTAATTTTTCTAATCGTTTGAACTCTAAATATGATCAAACATGGGAAGTGCTTGCTAATAAAGGATACTCTTGCTCTATATGGGGCGCAATGAACTCCAGAATGAGTTCTCATTCCAATATATTACAATATTTACCAGACCCGTGGAATTTTGACGAAAAGGCTAATTCAAAATCATTGAACAATTTCTTAGAATTTCCAAGATATTTTGCAGGGAATTATAAATCACTAAAAATTAAAAATATAATTAGTCCTATTTTCAAATTATTTTATTCAATTTTATCTGAAAATATATTTTTTGATATCATAAAAAAATTACCATTTTTTATAAAGAGTTTTATCAAAAGTAATACAAGAGTATTTATATTTTATTTAATATTAGATCTAATAACTATAAAATTGATTAAAAAAAGAATTAAAAATGAAAAGCCATCTTTTTTACTTATTTTTTTAAATTCTTCTGCGCACTTTCAACATAATCAGTGGGACAGAGAGGACGTTTTTGATATTTATTTTGATTTTGTTGAATTAATTCTCAAAGATTTATTTGAAATAAAAAATAATTATCAGTCAATGATTGTGGCAAATGGTTTTTCTCAAATTAAAATCGAACCAAAGTATCTTTGTAAAATTAAAGATCCAGATACTTTTTTTAAAGAATTAGGATTATCTTTTAAATCTATTGAGGCAAATATGACCACAGGTGGAACGATATTATTTAATAATGAAAACGAGAAAGAGTCAGCTATAAATTTATTACAAAAATACGTTATTAATAAAAATGACGTATTTTATTTAAAAGATACAGAAAAAATGAGACTTTATTATCGATTGGATCTTGTTTTAAATAAAGAAATTAAAATAATTAAGGAATTAAAAAGCAATAACCTTTTAAAACCTAGAGTAGAAGAATCTATCACTTTTGAAGAAAAAGATATTTCAATCTTTACTAGGCTTTTTGAAAATTTGTCTTTTATAAAATCTACAAGTATTCATGGACAAACAGGTGATTTATATTACGAAAATATACTTTTTGACAAAGATGAGATAAATAAATATGAGTTGCATAATTATATTCTAAAGCATTTTGAAAAATAAATTTATAATAATTACTCCAGAAGATTACTATTTTTCAATACCTATTGTATTAAAAATTATGAATAATGATCTTTTAAGAAATAAAATAGGAGGTATAATTGTAAAAAAAAAACTTCTTTTCTTTAAAAAAAATTTTTATCTCTTTTTTTATTTTTAATATTTTTTTTATTTTAAAAAAACTTTTACTTTCCTTTAAGGTAAAAAAAGAATTTAAAGTTTTTAAAAATAATTATAATAATTTTATTACCGTAGAAAGTTTAAAGTCGGATAAATGTTATAATTTTATAGAGGCCTACGATAACCCTTCGTTAATAGTTTTATCATTAGATGAAATTTTATCGAAAAATTTTATAGATAAATTTAATTTTAAAATTAACTTTCATTGTTCTAATCTGCCGATAAATAGAAGATTATTTCCATTATTTTACAGCTATTTAAATAATGATGAAATGATGTATTTTTGTTTTCATTTTATTGATGAAAAAATTGATAATGGTGAAATTATTTTTAAAAAATCATTAAAAAAAGATTATTTCCCCTTAAGTTATTTTTATGAAAAAGCATTTGATATCTTTTATGATAATTTTCATTATTTAACTTCTCAAAATTACACAAAAGAGCATAATGATGTTTCTATAAGTTCTTATAATTTTTATCCTTCTTTAAAAAATTTATTGTTGTTTTATTACTTAAACATAAAAAGAATTTTTTTGCTTTTAAACGTAAAACAAAATAATTAATATTTATGTTTATTCCCAATAATTTTACTATATATATGTGTGTAATGGATATGAAATCTAATTCATGAATTATTTTATTGCTGGTGCTGGTGGTTTTATAGCTGGTCATTTGATTAAAAGATTAAATTCAGAGGGTCACAAGGTAGTTTGTGCTGACGTAAAACCCTTAGATTTATGGTTTCAGTTAAATGATGATAACGTAAACTATTCTCTTGATTTAACTAATTTAGATAACTGTAATATAATTTTTGATAAGCATGATATTAATGTAGTCATTAATATGGCTTGTAACATGGGTGGAATTGGTTTTATCGAGTGGAATAAAGCTAAATGTATGTTATCCGTTTTAATAAATACCCATTTACTTATGGCATGCAAAGAAAGAAAAATTGAAAAATATTTTTTTTCATCATCTGCATGTGCCTATAATAAAGATCTACAATCAAATGAGTTCATAGATGGATTAAAAGAAGAGGATGCTTACCCAGCAAACCCTGAGGATGGTTATGGATGGGAAAAATTATTTAGTGAGAGAATGTGCAGACATTTTTATGAAGATTTTGGTGTAAATACTTACGTTGCAAGATTTCATAATATCTTTGGGCCTCTAGGCACTTATGACGGTGGTAGAGAAAAATCTCCTGCAGCTTTATGCAGAAAAGTTGCTTTAAGCAAGAAAAACAAAATTAATGATATTGAAATTTGGGGCGATGGTGAACAAACAAGAAGTTATCTATATATTGATGATTGTCTAGACGCAGTCTTTAAACTCTTAGACTCAGATTATCACAATCCAATAAATATAGGCAGTGAAGAACAGGTTAGCATAAACCAAATGGTTGATATAATTGAAAATATTTCAAATTTTAAAGTAAAAAGAGAATATAACCTAGATATGCCTCAGGGTGTTCGAGGTAGATCAAGCAATAATGACTTAGTAAAAAAAATACTTAAATGGACACCTAAATATTCTTTACATCAAGGATTGGAAAAAACTTATTTTTGGATTGAGTCTATGATAAACAATGAAAAAAATAATAGTTCTATATTTACTATGGATTATTAATCTAAATAATTTTCAATATAAAAAGCCTCTAGTAATTCCTTTTCACCCTTAAGAGAACTTAATAAAAAATTATAAATGTCATCTTCATATTGAGTCCTTTTATTAATAAAATTATTTTTATGTTTTAATATTTCTAAATAATTTTTATCTAAAGTATCTTCTATAGACATAACCTCATTAATAGAAAGAGGGCTAATTTGTATATTAAAGTTTTGAAAAGTTTTGATTCTTACTTCTTCCTTAATTAAAAAACAAATAAAGCCAAAATCATCAAATGTATTTAAATAAGCACTGAAACCAAAATTTGATACTGGATTTATTAACGTATTTTCTTCAAATATACCTTTCTTGGAGTCCCATAAAAATTTAGATTTAGGAAAAATTTGAAAAGATTCATAATCTAAATATTTATAAATTAAAATACCGTCGCTGAATAAAGTAAAAACATTCTCTTTACTTTCATATGAGTCATATATTTCATGATGATTTGAGTCAAAAATATTTTTATTTAAATTTCTATAAATTTTACTGTAATTATACAAAAGCGACTCTAAAGTTATATTTTTATCAAAACTATTATTTATCTCTAAATTGTATGAAATCAGATCAATCAAATTTTTCTTGTTACTTATATTCATTCCTAAAGTATATTTTGAAGGATCATAATAATTTAGTAATTCTTGAAAATTTTTTCTATTTACAGGGTCATGACTTAACAAAATTAGTGTGTCTAAGTCGAGAGGAAATATATTATTTGATCGAATAATTCCATTTTTTTCATAAAAACTTTTTATTTCTTCAGGATATTCAATATTAAACTTACTTAATTTATCTAATTCATAATATTCCCCAAATATAATATCAAATTCATCAACGTTATTTTCTACAAAGTTGATTTCAAATTCTAAATTTTTATTAGACGAATAATTTCCTAGTGTATAAAAAAGGTAAGGCTCATAATCAATAAAATTTTCTTTAATCAAACCAATTTTTAAATTAGTTTTACTTTCACATTGTGATGCAAATATTGATTTAGTAAGGAGAAAGATAAAAAGAAAACTAATTAAAATTCTTAAGTAATGAGGCACTTAATTAGATTTAAACATTTCCTTATAGACACGCTCTTCAATTTTGTGGTCATTATCGAATAATAAAGGTATTTCTAGGCCTTCTGACATTTCTATTTCTACTGAAATTACATCTTTAGATTCAATATGATCTGCATGAGCTACTATTGGTCTTTTAGAGGGATTATTATTTGTAATTTTAATTTTAGCATTATCTTTTAATAGTCCACCTTTCCAATGCCTGGGACTGTACGCACTTACTGCTGTCATAGCAATAACATTGCTACCTAGGGGAACTATAGGTCCAGAGGCAGAGTAATTATAACCTGTACTGCCTGCAGCTGTGGAGACAATAATTCCATCACAAACTAATTCTTCCATTCTAACTTCATTATCAATTAATACTTTGAGTTTTGCAGCTTGATATTTTTCTCTTCTTATACTTATTTCATTTATAGCAATAGCTTTAACTTCTTGACCAGTTGGTGTTAAGGTCTTCATAACAAGAGGCCTAATCTTTGTTAATTGGGCATTGGCTAATCTATTGTCAAGATTATCAATACTATATTCATTCATCAAAAAACCTACTGATCCAAAATTCATTCCAAAAATAGGTTTATTTATTTTTAAAAAATCATGAAGAGATTTTAAAATAAATCCATCTCCACCAAGAGCAACAATATAATCAGCATCCTCAGGACTACAATTCCCATATTTTTCAACTAATTCAGTTTGAGCTTTTAAATTTTTATCTAAAGGAAATGATACAAAACAAATTTTCATTTTATCCACCTGTTTCATTCATATGACGGTCAATATAACCATCAAAGTTATTTTCTAAAATTTCAAAGTTATGTTTTCGTGGTTTAATAGTCATTGCATATTCAATTTGTTTGATAATATCAATTTTTCCTAAGTTTCTTAATGAATATTTTAAATCAACATAATCATTTTGACCTAAACACATATATAATTTCCCTGTACATGTTAACCTTACTCGATTGCAAGTATCGCAAAAATTATGAGATATTGCCGAAATAATACCAATTTTAGTATTACTTTTTCTATCACTAAAGTATCTAGAAGGACCATTAGTTCTAAAACTAGATGGTGATAAGTTCAATTTAGATACAAGGTTTTCTTCAAATTTTTTCATAGACAAATATTGATTAAATCTTTTTTCACCAATGGCTCCAATTGGCATGACCTCAATTAGCGAAATATCAAAACT
>MDTG01166744.1_pt1 | contig 37867 bp, 35 predicted proteins | sample 811421 | NCBI WGS metagenome assembly MDTG01 (sample SAMN05326645, study PRJNA326480) | marine metagenome | isolation source: seawater | place: Pacific Ocean: South East | collected 2011
AAGTCATATTTTGAATTAGCAAAAAATAGTATTGAAGAAAAAAAGGGTAAGAGAGTAAAAGATGCTATATTTGCATGTGATAACTTTTTATTGTCTTTTGATTCAGGACAATATAACGAAGAGGTTAAGGTACTTTATGAACAGTTAAAAGAAATAGAAAATGGATTATAAAAAAACAAATGCTGCGAGAACAACGATATCTCGTGATCTTAAAGAATTAGCGGATAGTGTTGGTGGTAATGTCTATGAATTAATTAATGTTTTAAAGACAAGATCGAATCAAATTGGTGTTGAAATTAAAGATGAGTTAATAGCTAAACTAGATGAGTTTGCTACTCCTTCTGATACTTTAGAAGAAGTTTTTGAGAATCAAGAACAAACTGAAATATCTAGATTTTATGAAAGACTACCAAAGCCCACGTTAATTGCTATTCAGGAACTGATAGAAGATAATATATATATTAGAGAAAAGGTTAAGGAAGAAGATATTCAGTTGGAGCAAGAAGATGATTTATTAGATGAATTATCAGAAGAAGTTGATAAGGACACAGTCCTTGAAGAATCTAAAAAGGAAGAGTCAGCTCCTAATTCATAAATATTTGATAACAAGAGAAGTTTATTAGACCTAATAGTAGCATCTTTTGTAGATTCTGGTTATATGAAAAAAAGAAAATCTTTTTCCACTTTATTTGGTAAAAAAATACTAGTAGGAGTTTCTGGTAGTATTGCAGCCTATAAAATACCGGAATTAGTCAGATCTTTTATTAAAAAGGGTGCTGAGGTGAGAGTCGTATTAACTAGAGACGCTGCTCAGTTTGTAACACCTTTAACTCTTTCAACTGTATCCAAACATGATATTATTATAGATTTTATTGATTCAGAAAAATCAAAATGGAATAATCACGTAGAATTAGGTCTTTGGGCTGATTTATTTTTAATTGCCCCAGCTACAGCAAATACTCTTTCCAAAATGGCTACGGGCAGTTGTGATAATATTTTACTAGCTACATTTTTGTCGTCCATTTGTCCTATATTTTGTGCCCCAGCTATGGATCGAGACATGTATTTAAATAGTGCAACGAAAAAAAATATCGAAATACTTCGAAAAAGAGGCATAACTATTTTAGATGTTGATAATGGAGAATTAGCTAGTGGTTTACATGGTTTAGGCAGAATGTGTGATATACATAATATTTTAATTAAGCTAGAAAACTTTTTTTCTAAAATGATGCCATTCTTTGGAAAGAAAATTTTCATTACCGCTGGACCTACATATGAAAAAATAGATCCTGTTCGTTTTATTGGTAATTTTTCTTCTGGTAAAATGGGATGTGAATTAGCTAGACAAGCCGCGTATTATGGGGCTACTGTAGATTTAATTCTAGGTCCATCTTCAGAAACAGTAAATCACCCTAATATAACAGTCTTTAATATTGAGACTGCTGATGAATTGTTTGACCTCTCTGAAAAAAAATTTAAAAATTGTGATGTGGCAATTTTTTCAGCTGCTGTCTCTGACTTTAAACCTATTAAAATTGAAAAAGAGAAGATTAAACAAAAAACAATAACAATAAAAACTATAGCCAATAGAGATATTGTTGAAATGTTAGGTCAGAGTAAAAAGAATCAATTTTTAGTTGGATTTGCATTGGAGACAGAGAATGAAGAGAGGAATGCAATTGAAAAAATGAAAAGAAAAAATATGGATTTAATTGTTTTAAATTCTTTGAGAAATAAAAAAACTTGTTTTGGTTATAATACAAATCAAATTAAATTGATTGATCAAGATTTATCGATTCAAGAATTTCCCTTAATGGAAAAAAGTAAAGTGGCTAAAATTATCTTAGATGAGATATTATTTAAGAATAAGTATTATAATTCCATAAATAAGATATTAAAATGAAAGCTTTAATTATTTGTTTTTTACTACCGATAACTTTAATCAGTCAAGAGTTGAATTGCAAGGTAAGTGTTAATTATAGTTCTATTCCTAGTCCAAATAAAGAAATGTTTAACTCTATGCGTCAAAGTATTTATGAATTTATGAATAATACTAGCTGGACAAATGATATGTTTGAGAATGAAGAACGTATAGACTGTACAATCTTAATTAGATTAAACCAGCAATTATCAACAGATGAGTATTCAGGTTCTATATCCGTACAGTCATCTCGACCAGTTTTTAAAACTTTATATAATAGTCCAATATTAAATATTTTTGATGATCAATTTAGATTTCGCTATGTTGAGTTTCAAACACTTGATTTTAATGAGAGTACTCACTTGTCTAATTTAACCTCGGTTTTAGCATATTATGCGTATTTAATTATTGGAATGGATTATGATACTTTTTCTGAAAATGGTGGTGATGCCTTTTTTAAAAAGGCAGAGAAAATTGTGTCTAATGCACAAAATGATAATAATGCAACTGGATGGAAATCATTTGAAGGGTTAGATAATCGCTATTGGTTAATAGAAAATCTTTTAAGTACAGATTTTGAAGTTATGCGCGATTTTTATTATCAATATCATAGGGAAGGATTAGATAATTTTACAGAAAAACCAGATTTTGTAAGAGAGTCTATTGCTGAAAGTATTCTTGCATTAAGAACTGGATGGAATCAAAGACAGCGAGGTTATTTATTTCAAATTTTTTTTGATACAAAAACAGATGAAATTGTCAATATTTTTTCTCAAGGAAATATAATGCAAGGAGATGAATTGGTGAATCTACTTAGTGAAATGTCTCCTAATGATATTGAAAAATGGAAAAAAATATTAAGTGCTCAGTAGTTTAATATATGATCACTCAACTACTTATACGTAATTATGCAATTATTGATAATCTTGAAATAGATTTCGAAGGAGGTTTTACAACTATTACTGGTGAAACGGGAGCTGGTAAATCTATTATCTTAGGAGCATTGAATTTATTATTAGGCCATCGATTTGAATCGATAAATTTTAAAGATAAAACGAAAAAATCAATTATTGAAGGTGTTTTTAATATCTCAAATTTACATCTTAAAGATTTATTTCTATCACATGAACTTGAATATGATAAAATATTAATTATTAGAAGAGAATTTTCTTTTTCTGGGTTATCTAGGGCTTTTATTAATGATACTCCTGTCAAATTAGATCTTTTAAAAAATCTAGGCTTTTTTCTAGTTGATATACATTCTCAACATGAGAATTTATTATTGCGTGATGATACTTTTCAACTTCAAGTAATAGATGCATTCACAAAAAACAAATTCCCAGAATTTGAAAACATATATTCAGAGTATAGGGATGTATTTAATGAGCTTCATACTTCGGAAATCACTCTTGAATCTAAAAAAAGATTGCTTTCACGAACAGATTTAGATATTAAGCACAAAGAAGAACTTATTGTAGAGATTGAAAATTTAAATCTTAAAATTGGAGAAAAAGATGAAATAGAATTAGAGTATAAGAAAATGAATAATCTTCATGAGATTAAAGGGGCGATTTCAGATGTCACATCTATTTTTGAAGATATTGATAATTCTATTATGAGTAATTTACATGTTGTTATTTCTAAATTAGAAAGTATACAGCAATATGACTCAGTAATCTCAGATTTATTGAAACGAGTAAAGGTTAATTCAATAGATATGAATGACATTATGATGGAGTTCCATTCTATAAGTCAGGGTCTAAATTTAGATTCTAATAGACTGATGTTGATTCAAGACCGTTTTGATGCCATTAATCGGTTAGAAAAAAAACTAAATCTATTTGGGATAAACGAAATACTGAATAAGTTAAGTGAAATGAAAGAAGAGTTAAAATTATTTAATAGTATTTCCAAAGATATCAACAAAATTGAGCTTCAAATTCAGAGTTTAGAAAAAAAATTATTTCATATAGCTCATAAGTTAACAGTTTTTAGAAAAAAAAGTGCTATTGAATTGACTAATGTCATAAGTGTTGACTTAGCAGATTTAGGTATCAAAAACGCAAATATTAAATTTAATTTTTTGAATCAAAGTCAATTGTCTCCATATGGTCTTGATAAAGTAAATTTATTATTTTCATCAAATCAAGGTTATGAATTAAAACCTATAGGTGATGTGGCATCTGGTGGAGAAATTTCACGTTTAATGTTATGTTTAAAAAAAAATTTATTTAATATTAGTCAATTTTCAACTATTATTTTTGATGAAATTGACTCTGGTGTATCTGGAGAAATTGGTCGAAAAATAGGACGTGTATTAAAAAAAATATCAAAAAAAGGACAGGTTTTATGTATTACTCATCTTCCTCAGATAGCTTCTTTAGGAGATTCTCATTATCGGGTCTTAAAATATAATAACAATAATATAACAACCACAAAAATCAGTAAATTAAGTTCCGAAGGTCAAGTGCAAGAAATTGCTAGAATGTTAAGCGGAGATGAACTAAATGACGAGGCTATTGCTAATGCAAAAAAAATGCTAGATATTTGAAAAAAATAAAGATATAATGTCACATAAATTATTAAAAGGTAAAAAGGGAATTATATTTGGAGCTTTAGATAGTAAGTCAATTGCATGGAAAGTGGCGGAAGAAGCTGTTGCTAATGGTGCTAAAATTATTTTAACCAATGCACCAATTGCATTAAGAATGGGCTCAATTAATGAGCTAGCCACAAAATGTAATAGTAAAGTGATAGCTGCTGATGCGACATCTGTTTCAGATTTAGAGAATTTATTTTTGACTGCTATGCAAGATTTTGATGGAAAAATAGATTTTGTTTTACACTCGATTGGGATGTCTGTTAATGTTAGAAAAAAACGTGATTATACTAATTTAAATTATGATTTTTTAATAAAAGGATTGGATGTTTCTGCTATCTCTTTTCATAAGATGTTACAAGTAGCGTTTCAGCTGGATGCGATAAATGATTTTGGTTCGGTTTTAGCATTGACCTATATTGCAGCTCAAAGAACATTTCCCGACTATAATGATATGGCAGAAAATAAATCTTATTTGGAATCCATTGCAAGAAGTTTTGGGTATCATTATGGTAAGCATAATCATGTTAGGATTAATACCATTTCTCAATCTCCAACAATGACCACGGCTGGTAGTGGTGTCGCAGGTTTTGACGGATTTTTCGAATATGCTGACAAGATATCACCACTTGGTAATGCTAGTGCCGAAGATTGTGCAAAATATTGTATTACTCTCTTTTCAGATTACACTAAGTTAGTTACTATGCAAAACTTATTTCATGATGGAGGATTTTCAAATACGGGGGTTTCAAAAGAATTAATTGATATATTAGGCAAGAAAAAATAGTTATTTTTTCTTCTTAACAATAATTTTATTTTCTTTCATGTCAATCTTGAGATGATCTCCTTCCTTGAGTTTATTTGTAATAATTTCTTCAGCGAGTAAATCTTCAATATTTTTCTGAATTACTCTTTTTAGTGGTCTTGCTCCAAATTTTTCATCAAATCCTTTTTCACAAATATATTCTTTCACTTTTTTTGTTAGTGTGATATTGTAATTTAATTCTTTGATCCTATTAATTAATTTTTTTAATTCTATTTCGATAATTTCATAGATGTCATTTTTATTTAAATGGTTAAATAATATAACATCATCTAATCGATTCAAAAATTCTGGAGCAAAAGTTCTTTGTAATGATGCATCTATGACACTTTTTGTATGATTGCTGAGATTTTCTTTCCTAGCATTTGTAGTAAACCCAACTCCTTTACCTAAATCTTTCAATTTTCTTGTTCCTACATTTGATGTCATAATGATAATGGTATTTTTAAAATCAATTCTTCTTCCGAGTCCATCTGTCATGATTCCGTCATCCATTGCTTGTAGTAACAAGTTAAAAACATCTGGATGAGCTTTTTCAATTTCATCTAACAATATAATAGAGTATGGTTTCCTTCTTACTTTTTCTGTTAATTGACCTCCTTCTTCATACCCAACATATCCTGGTGGAGCTCCAACTAATCTAGATATCGCAAATTTCTCCATATATTCACTCATGTCAACTCTAATTAAACTATTCTCAGAGTCAAATAAATAAACTGCTAATTCTTTCGCGAGTTGTGTTTTTCCTACTCCTGTTGGTCCAAGAAAAATAAAAGAACCAATTGGTTTATTTGGATCTTTTAATCCAGCTCTATTTCTTTGAATGGCTTTTACTATTTTTTTGACTGCTTCATCCTGACCAATAATTTTAGTTTTTAAATCATCTTCCATCTTTGATAATCGCAGACTTTCAGTTTGAGCAATTCTTTTAACAGGTATGCCTGTCATCATAGATATAACCTCAGATACATTTTCTTCTGTGACTGTCTCCCGGTTTTCCTTCATTTGATTTTCCCACTTAATTTGTTCTTCTAAAAGAATTGATTCTGTTTCTTTTTCATGGTCTCTTAATTTTGCAGCCTCTTCATATTTTTGTTTTTTAACAACTTGGTTTTTTTCTTTTTGTATGTTATTCAATTTGTCTTCTAAATCAGTAATTGCTCTTGGAACATTAATATTTGTGATATGTACCCTAGAGCCAGCTTCATCAAGCGCGTCAATAGCTTTATCTGGTAGAAATCTGTCACTGATATATCTATTTGTTAATTTTACACATGCTTGTATAGCATCTTCAGAGTATATAACATTATGATGTTCTTCGTATCTTTCTTTTATATTGTTTAATATTTGAATTGTTTCATCGGGTGATGTGGGTTCTATAATTACTTTTTGAAATCTTCTTTCTAATGCCCCATCTTTTTCAATATGTTGTCTATACTCATCTAGAGTTGTCGCTCCTATACATTGCAAGTCGCCCCTTGCTAATGCAGGTTTAAACATATTCGAGGCGTCTAAAGACCCTGTAGATCCACCAGCGCCGACAATAGTATGGATCTCATCAATAAATAGTATGATATCCTCATTTTTTTCTAATTCATTCATTACAGCTTTCATTCTTTCTTCAAACTGTCCTCTATATTTTGTTCCTGCAACTAATGAAGCTAAATCAAGAGCGACAATTCTTTTATTGAACAATACTCTTGAGACTTTCTTTTTTATGATTCTTATCGCCAGTCCTTCTGCAATTGCTGATTTTCCGACACCTGGTTCTCCTATTAATAAGGGGTTATTTTTTTTTCTTCTTGATAAAATTTGTGAGACTCTTTCAATTTCTTTTGCTCTACCAATTACAGGATCTAATTTACCTTCTTCAGCATATTTTGTTAAATCACGGCCAAAATTATCTAGTACCGGTGTATTAGATTTATTTTTTTTAGTAGGTCTAGAAGATTGTTTCCTTTCATCTTTAGAATGATAAGATTCATCATCATGCTCTGAAATAGAAGATTTTATTTGCTCGCTTTCTTTTTTTGGATATTCACTATCATCATCAAAATCATGGTCCACATTCTCTTGATTTAAGAAAGCTTCTTTAATTTTTTCGTATGTAACTTTATGTCTATTTAAAAATTTTGTTATAGGGTCCTCATTGTTTCTCAGTATACACAATAATAAATGGGTTGTGCCAATCATACCAGAATTAAACACGCGAGCCTCTAAGAAAGTTGTTTTTAAAGCTTTTTCGGCTTCTTTTTTTAAAGGGATTTGTGTTTTTGATATAACTGCTTCAGTATTTGCTTTGCTTATTGCAAATTTCTCAATTTCTTTTTGAATATCTTGTATATTAATATCTAAAGAATTTAACAGCTTTATAGCTCCAGAGTTTTTTAATTTAATGATGCCTAGAATAAAGTGCTCGGTTCCTATGTAGTTATTTGAGAGTCTTAAAGCCTCATCTCGACTAAACCCAATAACATCTTTTATGTTAGCAGAAAAATTCTCTTCCATTTTTTTTAATTTAAACCTAGTGATACATTTCAAATATAAATAATATTATTTTCTTTTTTTATTGATTTGATATCATTATTATTTTTTTTAAAAAACTTTAATTTTTATGTATAAAAATATCTAGAATAACATTATCTTGTATTTAACTAAAAAATAAGTATTTATAACATGTCTGACAGAGAAAAAATTATAAAAATTAATATAGAGGAAGAAATGAAGTCTTCCTACATTGATTATTCAATGAGTGTTATTGTTTCAAGAGCATTGCCTGATGTTCGTGATGGATTTAAACCTGTACATAGAAGAGTTCTTTTTGGGATGTATGAATTAGGTGTTCGTGCAACTAGTTCCTATAAAAAATCTGCTAGGATAGTGGGAGAGGTACTGGGTAAATATCATCCACATGGAGATACTTCTGTTTATGATTCTATGGTGCGTATGGCTCAAGCTTGGTCTTTAAGGTATCAATTGGTAGATGGTCAAGGTAATTTTGGATCTATTGATGGTGATAGTCCTGCAGCTATGAGATATACTGAGGCAAGATTAAGGAAGGTTAGTGAAGAGATGTTGTCAGACATTGATAAAGATACAGTAGACTTCCAATTAAATTTTGATGACACATTACAAGAGCCAACAGTTTTGCCAACGCGTATTCCTAATCTATTGATCAATGGTGCTTCAGGTATTGCTGTTGGTATGGCAACTAATATGCCTCCACATAACCTAACAGAGGTTATAGATGGTGTATGTGCTTGTATTGATAATCCGGAAATTTCAATTTCAGAATTAATACAATTTATTAAAGCTCCTGACTTTCCTACTGGTGGATTGATTTATGGTTATTCTGGAGTAAAAGATGCTTTGGAGACAGGTAGAGGTAGAGTAGTCATGAGAGCTAAAGTCTCTTTTGAAGAAAAAAATAATAAAGATTTAATTATTGTTAATGAATTACCGTATCAAGTGAATAAAGCAGATATGATTGCTAAAACAGCTGATTTAGTAAACGCTAAAAAACTTGATGGGATTTCTGATATTAGAGATGAATCTGATAGAAATGGGATGCGTATTGTATATATCTTAAAGAGAGATGCAATTCCAAATATTGTTTTAAATCAATTATATAAATATACACAACTTCAAACTTCATTTAGTGTTAACAATATTGCTTTAGTGAATGGGCGTCCAATGTTATTAAATGTCAAACAGTTAGTTGAGTATTTTATTTCTCATCGACACGATGTTGTTGTGAGAAGGACAAAGTATGAGTTGAAACAAGCTGAAAAACGGGCTCATATTTTAGAGGGTTTGTTAATTGCGTTAGATAACCTTGATGAGGTTATTGCTTTAATTAGAGGTTCTAAGAACCCCGAAGAAGCCAAAAATGGTCTGATATCTAAATTTGACTTATCCGAAATGCAAAGTAAAGCAATTTTAGATTTAAGATTACAAAAGCTTACAGGATTAGAGGTTAATAAATTAAAAGATGAACATGCTGACTTAATGCAAACCATTAAACATTTAAATGAATTATTAGAAAATAAATCTATGAGAATGAACTTAATCAAAGATGAAGTTCTAGAGATGAGAGAGAAATATGGAGATGAACGAAAAACAGAAATTGATTATGCTGGTGGAGACTTAACCATAGAGGATATGATACCAGATGAAAAGGTGGTTATTACCATTTCTCATTTTGGATATATAAAAAGAACTCCATTATCAGAGTATCGTATTCAAAATAGAGGAGGAGTTGGACATAGAGGTGTGACGACTAGAGATGATGACTTTATTGAACATATTTTCGTTGCTACTAATCATAATTATATGTTGTTTTTTACTCAAGCAGGTAAGTGTTTTTGGATGAGGGTATATCAAATACCAGAAGGATCCAAAACATCTAAAGGAAGGGCAATACAAAACTTAATTAATCTTCCATCTGATGACAAGGTCATGGCATATTTAAATGTCAAAAATTTAAAAGATGAAAATTATCTGAATACACATTATGTTATTATGTGTACAGAGAAAGGTGTTGTTAAAAAAACTTCTCTTGAAGCTTATTCAAGACCTAGACAAAATGGCATTAATGCAATTGGTATTAGAGAAGGTGACAGCCTATTAGAAGCAAGATTAACTGATGGGAATAGTGATGTTATGATTGCGGCAAATTCTGGGAAAGCTATTAGATTCCATGAGTCTAAAGTTCGAGCTATGGGTAGAGGTGCTTCTGGTGTTAGGGGAATTATGTTAGCTAATAATCAAGATAAGGTGGTAGGTATGATATGTGTTAATAATTTAGAATCACATGTTCTAGTTGTCTCAGAAAATGGTTATGGTAAACGATCAGATCTTGATTCATATAGAATCACTAATAGAGGTGGAAAAGGTGTAAAAACAATTAATATTACAGAAAAAACAGGAAAATTAATTGCTATCAAAAATGTTGTTGATGAAGATGGTTTAATGATTATTAATAAAAGTGGAGTTATGATTAGAATGAATGTTGAGTCTATGCGTGTTATGGGGCGTGCTACACAAGGTGTAAAATTAATAAATTTAAAAGAGAATGATCAAATTTCCTCAGTTGCTAAGGTTGAAATTGATCAAAATGAAGAAGATGTTTCTGGTGAAAATATTGAAGATTCAGTTAATAACGAAGATGTAGATGGTAATCAATCTAAAATAGATGATTTAAATTCTTCTGATAGTCAAGATAATAATGTATAAATTTTTTAAAAAATAATATGATGAATAAAAAGTTGTTTGGTTTTCTAATATTTTTTTCTTGTAGTTTATTCTCTCAAAATCAAGATTTGACTAGTGCAATTATTGCTTTAGACAATAAAAGAGATCTTGTATCAGCTAAGGAAGCTATTGATAATGCAACTGTAAAAATTGAATCAGGCTCAAGCTTAAAGCAAAAGAAAATGTCTAAATATTACCATTATCTTGGTAAAATTTATTTAAGTGTGTTTGAGAAAGTCTGGTTTAATACTGATGGTGATCCAGATTTTTCTGATTTGGATATTGCAATTAATGCGTTTTTATCTGATGCTAATCTTTCCGGTTCTCATTCTAAAAAATCTTTAATTCAATTGAATAGATGTATTAATTTATATCAAGATGCTGCATATAAAGATAATGAAGCTAAAAATTATAAGGATTCAGAATTAAAATTTGAAAAAATCATTACTATAAATGGGGCTGATCCAATTCAAAAACAAGATACATTGAATATGTATAATGCTGCAGTAATGGCTTCTTTAGATGAAAATTATGAAAAAGTGGTTTTTTGGGCATCTCAATTGATTCAAATTAATATGTTAGAAGAAAAATATCATAGACTACTCATTGAAGGCTATTCTCAGATAGGTGATCTAGATCAAGAATTAGATGCAATTAAAAATGCAAGATCATCTATTCCTCAATCAAAAGATATTATTTTTAAAGAGGTAAATTATTATATTTCTACTGGTGACAATGAATCATTATTAAAGAGTTTAGATAATGCTGTAAAAAAAGATTCAATGAATCCAGATTTACATTTTGTGTTGGGTTCTACTTATAGTAGTTTAAGTAATATCCCTAAAGCAATAGATTCCTATAATAATGCAATTCAATTAGATGATAAGTATGTTGACGCTTATAATAATTTAGCTGCAATATATCTAGATGAAGCTAATATTTTTATCGAAAAAAAGAATAATTTACCTATTAATGCATCTCAGAAAAAATATGATAATTTATCTGATCGAATAAAAGAATTACGTCTTCAAGCATTACCAAATTTAGAAAAGGTTTTTGTTCTGCAGTCTAAAGATGAGGTTATTATTCAAACTTTAAAACAAATCTATTATCAGTTAGAGATGGATCAAGAGATTATTGCCATGAAAAGGTATTTAGACGCAATTAAATTAGGTCAAGAAACTGTTCTGCCTTCTCATTTGTCTCAATAAGATAATGTGAGAGTTTGATATAGTCAAACTATAAATTTATTTCTTTTAATGTTTGTTCTATTTTACCTGATATACTATCCGCATCCATTAATGTTTGGCAACAGTCGTTATCGAGATGTTCTTTAATATAATTTAATAGATCAACAAGTTCATTTATTTTGTCTTCGTTACTCATGATTATTATTATTTATTCTGCAATAATAAATTTTATTTGTTTAAAAATTAAATAATTATTAAATTGATTATTCCCGTACAGGAATATGTTTGAGAAATTAACACTAATATAATTTACTTTTTGTTTGTAATAGCTAGGGCGGGTCTGGTTAATTTTAGCTTCAGAATTACCGAATTATTACAACTGGGTTACCGTTTCTTTTTTGAATTTCTTCAAACCCTTGTACGGGATTTTATTTTGCTAGTGTAATTTTTCCAGTATGTTTTTTTTCATCCCCGGAGGGAGTTAAGTAAGATATTTTATATGAATAAATATCGCTAGTTAGTGGATTGCCATTATATGTCCCATTCCAACCTTCTTGATGATTTTTTGTTGAGAATAATAGTTTTCCCCATCGATCATAAATCAACATTTCATAAGATTCAGTGTCTATTCCATTAATACTAGGTAAAAAAACTTCATTAGTATTATCATTATTTACAGTAAAGATATTTGGGATATACACGTAAATATTGTTATATATATTAATCATATTACATTTTTCAGATTGGCACCCATTTTCATCTTCTATAGTTAGGCATATTAAATACTGTCCTGCTTCTTGATAAAAATGTGTTGGATTTTGATCATTTATAGTATATCCATCACCAAAGTCCCATAGCCAACTAATAATAGGAGCATCCGTTTCTGAGTAGTCTGTAAACTCAATCATCTCTAGTAGCCCTGTGTCATTTGTTGACATTTCAAAATCAGCAACTGGATCAATCCAGGTTTGCACTGGTATGTCCTCCAATGATGTTACACATCCATTTTGATCAGTAGTACTTAGACTGATTAGACCATCCCATTGCTCAAAATTGCTGTATTCAAAATACCATTCATTAGTTGTGTTCCATATGAATGCTGTTATTTCACCCCAACTAGTATTTAGAATCCCCTCTATTGTTCCTGCTCCGCCTGTAACGTCAAAGTGAATGTGTGCGTTGTCGTCACAATCCATATCTTCTATGCTTATTAATTCAATTCCTAATTGTTCGGGTTCTAATATGTCCAATTCAATTGATCGATTACAACCATTTGAATCGATTATAATACATTCGTATAATCCGGACGATAGATTATTAAGAGTAGATTCATTACTAATAAAATTGTTTGGGCCTAACCAATTATAAGTATATGGAGGATAACCACCATTTGTAGACAATGTTACAAAACCACTACTTTCTCCATTGCAATCAATATTATATCCGTTAAAATTAGATATGTCACTTATTTCTACTTCAATAGCCTCAACCGTCATATTAACTTGACTTGAAACAGATTCACATGGATCAGAAATAACCCATTCAAAGATATTCTCGCCAATCCCAATATTGCTGACTGCTGTATTTGGATCTGTAGGATTTTCAAATATCGCTGACCCTGAGATAATAGTCCATAATCCAGATTCATTAGAGTTTGGAGTGTTACCATTTAAAATAGTTTCGGCTTCACATAAGTCTTGATCTTCTCCAGCATCTGAATTCAAATCAGATATAATATAATTAACACTGACTTCAGTGCCTACAGGTTCACATAGGGTACTGTATATAGTCCATTCAAATATGTTTTCGCCTTCATCTAAATTGAAAACTTGCGAATTTGGATTATTTATATTTTCAATATTTCCATTCCCAGAAACAATTGTCCAAATACCTGTCTGGTCATCTTCTAGTAGATTAGCATTTAAAGATGTAAAGTTTTCACATAATTCTTGATTTTCACCAGCATTTGGAATAGGTTCTTCAGTTATATTAATTATAACTTGACTCTCACCAGTTCCCTCTGAGCATTCAGCAGAAACAGACCATTGAAATATATTGTCACCAATATTTAAATTTGAGACTTGAGTATTGGGGCTATTTATATTTTCAATATTTCCATTCCCAGAGATAATTGTCCATACACCTATTTGGCCATCTTCTAGTGGATTAGCATTGAGATATGTAAAGTTTTCACATAATTCTTGATTTTCCCCAGCATAAGATAGCGGTGGAGTATTTATGATTGGAGTGATATTGTCTGCTAGAGCATATCCACATAAGGCATTTTTTTCAGCTTTAAAACATTGAAATAAAATATGAGAATAATCGTCACTTGGGACGAATTCAACTGTGTAGGTTTCCCATTCTTCATTCGTAATGGGACCTGATGACCATAATAATTCTTGTGATGAGCAAAGTTCAAAACCACCAAATACTTTTATTTCTGCAGTTGTAGTAGTAACACCTGTGCTCCAACTCCATATATCATTTGTTAATCCATTCGCTAAATCGATGGTAAAAGTATATGGGCAGCCATTTGCTGTCATAGGGCTACTCAGTTCTTGACTAAATCCTTCCTGAAAATTAGTAATACCTAAGCTAGGATCAATGGCATCATAATTAGGGATGTGGCCAAACCCAATATAGGTGGCTCCTTCACTTGCTGTGAGATCAATTCCATAAGTGCCTGGTTGTGTGTCTGGTGTTGCATTAAAACCATATCCAGCAATAAAGATATTAACACCATTTACATCTAAAAATGGCATACAATTCTCCCAAGGATCGGGAGTTTGTCCCCAGCCAGTATCTCCCTCTAATCCTGGATTCAATACTGTTAATTGGCCAATTGCTAAAAGAGGTATTATTATTATAGCTAGTATTAATTGTTTATTTATCTGCATAGATTATTTTACGTCTATTTCATAGTTAATACCTTGCTTTTTTAATATTGATTTTATTTTAAACGCAAAAAAAGCAATATATAGAAAGCATATTATAGTTATTATATACGAAGAGTGGATATTCCAGATGTCAGCTATTTTACCTTGAATAGGAGGAATGACAGCACCTCCTAAAATCATCATAATAAGGAATGATGAACCTTGGGAAGTATATCTTTTTAATCCCACTATGCTTAATGAGAATATACATGGCCACATAATTGAACAGAATAAACCCCCACTTAAAAATGCATAAATACTAACTAAACCGGTATTCATGATTCCGTATAGCATGGCTATTATAGCTAATATGCTAAAAATGAATAATGTTTTGATAGGTTGTTCTTTCCCTAATAGGAAACCTAGTATTTGTATAATAATACAAATGGAAAATAATTTCAGTGCCTGTATGTCACTACCTCTTAAATTAATAAAGAAAAGAACTATAAAAAAAGCAATATAAGGCACAATAATAAATAAAATATTCTTCATTAAATGAGATGGTTTAAATACAGCTATTGCGCCTAGCCATCTACCAATCATTAAACTACCCCAATACATTGCAATAAAATGGGAATTATTTGCTTCATTGAAATTACCAAATTCATTTGTTTTTAATAGAGCTCCTAAATTACTTTGTATTGTAACTTCGACACCTACATAACTAAATATTGCTATCATTCCCATAATTAACTGTGGATATTTCATAGCTCCCCAATCTTTCAATCTTTTATTTTTTATAAACAGAGGAGTTGAGATGATTTTAATTATCGAAACAAGCAGAATAAACAGAATTAGTGTACTTATAATATTGTGTTCTTGAATTTGTGGGATTACACTTAAAGCAGATAATATCAAAATGCAGACGGTTAATTTGATTAGTAATTTATTTGCATTTTGAACAGATTCAACAGCGCTATTATTTTTTTTATTTGGTAAATTTTTAGAGTATTTCAAAAATAGAGCCATGAATATAAATAGTATTGAAAGGAAAAGATATAATATATTAATATTTTCAATTTTAGGATCCGTATTCATAATTCCACCAAATAGTATTAAACTTAATAAAATAGGCCCAATAGTTGTGCCTAATGAATTAATTCCACCTGCTAAATTTAATCGATGAGAACCTGTTTCTGGTTTGCCAAGCGATATGGTAAAAGGGTTTGCAGATGTTTGTTGTAGACAGAATCCAATAGCTAAAATAAATAATGATAGTAGTATTAAATTAAAAGAGCCGGTATTGATAGCAGGAATCATTAATGTAGATCCTATTACGGATATTAGTAGACCATAAATAATGGTATGTTTATATCCCCACTTATTCATTAAATCTATTTTTTGATTGGATGAATATAAAAATAAAAATAAAGCTCCAAAATAATATGCTCCGTAGAAAGCACTATCAATTAATTGTGATTGAAATTGAGTTAAATTAAAATGTTCTTTGCAAAATGGGATAAAAACCCCATTGGAAGCTGCTATAAATCCCCAAAAAAAGAATACAGTTACTAATGTGATAAGTCCAGAGAAATTATTTTTTTGTTCTTGCATAACGTAATAATAAGAAACTAAATATATTTTTATTAAATTTAGATATATCATTATATAAAATAGAATTTAATAGAATTTAATTTCATTTTAAATACTTAAAAAATCTTTCATATGCATCAATATACATTCATTATTTTTTCAATATTTTGTTTCAGTTGGAGTGTTTCTCAAGAAGATACTACATTTATTCAAGCCCATGATTATGTCGATCTAGATTGGTATGGTAACTATGACGCGTGGGCAGAGTTTCCAGATGGTAATACAACATATAGGCAAATCTTGATGCATTATGATATGCGCTGTTCTTCGAGTGGATGTAGTGGGTGGGATTACACAACAAAAATTATAATATTAAAGGAGAATGGTGAATATGATGTTGATGGGAATCCAGTTTTTGTGAATGCTCAAACACTAGCTAATGTAGTTACCCCATATGGCACCTATATGCAAGGTGCAGGTACTGAAGGATTCTCTCCTAACTGGGTTCAGAGATATACTTATGATGTGACAGATTTTGCTCATCTTTTAGTTGACTCTGTGAAGATGCGTGCTTTTTATGGTGGTTGGTCAACAGGATTTAATGTTACATTAAATTTTGAATTTATCGAAGGTATCCCTGCTAGAGAGGTAGTTGATGTGCAAAATTTATGGTCTGGTAGTGATGCATATTCAAATATGGACAATGTTTTAAATGATACTTTGGTAGTTTTCCCAGAAGAGACAAAAAATGCTATGATTAGATTGACAATTAGTGGTCATGGTCAAGATGGAGAGTTTACAGAGGGTGTAAACTATCATCTTGAGTTAGATGGTAATTCATTATTTACACAAGAAATTTGGAGAGATGATTGTGGTGAGGTAGCATTATATCCTCAAGGAGGTACATGGATTTATGACAGGGCTAACTGGTGCCCTGGTGATAAGGCTACTACTAGAGAACATGAATTAACTCCTTTTTTAACTGATTTATCTGAATATTCATTAGGTTTTGATATATATAAGCCGAATTGGAATCCTGCAGAGGCTAGTTACATTTATGATGTACAATTAATTACGTATAAAGATAAAAATTTTGCTATTAATGCTGTAATGGATGATATTATTGCCCCCTCTATTAAACAAGAACATTTTAGATTCAATCCAACGTGCTCTAACCCTATTATTAGAATAAAAAATGAAGGAGAAGAAGTTTTAAATAATGCTGTTATAGAGTATGGATTTGATAATTGTCCAGTAAATACATATGATTGGAATGGGGTGTTAGAATTTGGTGAGTCAGAGTTAATCGAATTGCCACCTATTGATTGGTGTTCCTTTGAGGATAATTTGCCGTTTTATGCCACTATAACACTTCCAAATTTTAACTCGGATAATTATCCTGTTGATAATACTCTCTATTCAGAGTATGAATTTGTAGAGCAATATCCAGATGTATTTGCGATTTGGTTTAAAACTAATAGTGTCCCTAATGAAAGTAGTTATGAGTTAAGAGATAATGAAGGGAATTTAATTTTTTCAAAATCAGGCATGTCTGCTAACACACTGTACAAAGATACTATCATTTTATCACCTGGTTGTTATAAATTTCAAATTCTGGATACTGGTGGTAACCAGTATACGAATGAAGATGGATTGTCTTGGTGGGCCAATAATGATGGCTCTGGATATGCTCGATTAAAATCGGTTCCAGGTGGGTTTTTTAAGTATTATGAAGATGATTTTGGGACTGAGTTAACGGATTACTTTAGAGTAGAGTGGGGCGTTGGCTTATCAGATCAAGTATTAGCTCCAATTATTGAAGTTTACCCAAATCCTAGTTATAATGACATCAATATTGATATAGAATTAGTGACTCAATCTGATATTCAAATTGAAATCCGTGATTTTAACGGTAAGTTAATTAAACAGTTGAATAAGTTTAATTTTTTACAAGGTGTTTTGTCTTTAGATCTTTCTGATTTTAGACCAGGAGTGTATAGTTGTTTTATTAAAACAGAAGATCAAATATATAATAAGGAGCTTATTGTAATTAAATAGGAGGCAGGTATATACACTGTCATGTTTTATTCAGATCTTAAAATATAATCGTTTCTTTTTATTAATATTCTGCCTAATGGATTTCCTTCTTTCCATATAGCTTCCTCTATTGTCCCATTTGAAGACACAAAAATACCTTTACCATTCATCTCTCCATTTTTCCACTCACCAACATACATAGATCCATCTTCTCTAAAGATACTACCTTCTCCATTAGGTTTTCCTTTGTCCCATTCTCCAATATATAGTCCTTTGCTTTCAATGACAGTACCTTCATTATTAATGATAGATGTATATGATAATGTGCCCTGACCATGATAAAGGCCTTCACTAAATGAACCAGTATAGATAGATCCATCTAACATAATTAAGGTGCCTTCTCCACTAAAGGCATCGTTCCACCATTCTCCAAGATATAACATGCCATTTGCATATTTTTTTACTCCATAGCCATTATTGCAATTACCAGAAACACATTGGTGTTGTGATAATCTTTCTGTTTGTGAGTTGGCAGTAGAAAAGATAATCGTTACTATAAGCAATAATATATTATTCATATTGATTATGATATGATTTTAAAATAAATATAACGAATATATATTTTATTATATTTTTGATCTAAAATTATTTTTTTTTTGTTTTATGATTGTGTTAATTAAAATACTAGATAAAATTATTCCTGCTCCCCAATAAAACTCATTGGACATTTTCTCCTCTTCTCCAAAGCATATTATTGCCAATATAATTGCATATATAGGCTCAAGATTAACACTTAAGTTAACAGTGAAGGGTGTAATTTTTTTCATTACTTCAATACTAGCATAAAATGCAAATGCTGTACATATTAATGATAGAATTAAAATATATAATATATCTAATCCATATGGGAGAATACTTTGATTTATTTTATTGTTAATTATTAGGTATATAGTTATTCCCATAGCTCCACCAAACATTTCCCATGTTGTAATAGTTAAGGCATTATGTTTTGCTTGAATTAATTGATGATTTAAAACAGTGAAAAGTGCGGCAAAAAATGCTGATAAAACAGAGAATAATACAGCTTTTTGATAAGGTGTCTCGTAATTAAAAACAATAATAACACCTGTAATAACTAATAGAGATAATAGTATTTCATGAATTAGGATACTTTTTTTCTGAATTAGAGGTTCTAATATAGCCGTAAATAATGATATGGTAGATAGGCATATTAGTGCTAATGAGACAGTGGACAACTTAATAGATTCAAAAAAGAACACCCAATGTATTGCAATTAATAACCCAATTAATGAGTATTTTAAGAAGTCTGTTATCTTAATTTTTTTCACCCCCTTCCTTAATATATTAATTATAAAAAGACCAATAAATGCGATTAGCATTCTGTTCCATACAATAATGTCGGATTCTAATTCAATTAATTTTCCAAGAATACCTGTAAATCCCCAAATTAGTATAATAATATGTAAAAGAATAAGACTTTTATTCTTGGATAGGTTCATGATACTGTTTCTTTAAATAAAATATACCAATTAATCCAAGGATAGTTATTAAAATCCCAATTATCTGTGCTTGTGTGATATTAAGGCCTAAGAACATGTATTTCTCAGTCACACGTATAATTTCTATTAAAAATCGTTCTATTCCATTTAAAATTAAATATATACAAAACAATAAGCCTGGAATTTTAATATATGTTTTGATATTATACAAAAATAAAAAAGCTAAAACAGCAAATATTGATTCATATAGCGACGTTGGGTATACTAAATATGGAAGTTGATTACAATACATGCCAACACAACCCTCTATTTTTTCTCCAGCTTCTATCACATTATGAGGAAAATTATAACCCCAAAGCCAATCAGGTATGAATACAGGCTTATTATTCATATTAGCAATAATGCCCCAATCTCCATCACCTGAAAAATGGCATCCCATTCTACCAACACCATATGCTAAAATGAGTGATGGGGCAAATATGTCTGCTAAATAAACTGTTTTTATATTATACTTTTTTCCATACATGATGACAGCGATTGTCCCAAATATTAATCCTCCATAAAAAGTTAAGCCACTAAATGAAAATAATGCATCTAATGGATTAGATATTAAATAATCTATATCTTCAAATACTGAAAATAATTTTGCTCCAATAATTCCACTTAAGCCTGCTATAAATATAAAGTTCCAAGATAACTCAGATGGTAAAATCTCTTTTTTGATTTCTTTGCTCTCTTTTTTCTTTGAATAATATAGATGTGTTAATGTTAGTATTAAAAATATTAATCCGATGAAGATATTCCCATTTGATGACAATATTGTTTGTTGAGGATTAGCAACAAATAATGTGTAGTTATTAATAATATATATGATTTTAAATCCGAAAAAAAAACCTAAAATGCCATTAAAAAAATAATCTATTAGTATAAAAAAAATATTTTCTTGATTTTTTAATGTTATACTATTAAGAATTCGGGTTTTTTCTAGCCTTAGAAATTCTTGTTTAATAAAGTAGTGTCCAATTAAAAATGCAAGTGCTATGAAGAATCCAAATGTCTGAATTGGAAGAGGAATAAAGATTCCTGTGCAGGATTCAAGAAAGTGACTGATCGTTGGAAATGTCATATGATATTATATTAAAGTGCCTATTGCACAGGTGATATTATTATGCTCAATTTTATTTATCCGCACCTTTTTTAAGGTGTTTTTTAATGTGGGTTGATATACTGATTTTATTTTAATGTAATTTTTGGAAAAACCATAAATATATCCATTTGTAATTTTATTCTCAAACAGGACTTCTTTTATTAGTCCCATATTTTTTTGATAAAAAAGATTTTTCTTTTTATCAGAAAGATTACGTAGAATTTTACTTCGGTTTTTTCTGATATTTAGAGGTATAGTTTCTGTTATTGTAATTGCTTTTGTATTCTCTCTTTCAGAGTATGTGAAAACATGTAAGTATGTGATTTCAAGAGACTTTAAAAATAAAATTGTTTCATTAAACAATGTCTCTGTCTCTCCAGGAAATCCCACAATCACATCAACACCAATACATGCATTATCAATTTTTTTATTAATTTTTTCAATGAGAACTTTGTAGTCTTTTGTTAAATACCTTCTCTGCATTTTTTTTAATATAATATCGCTTCCTGATTGTAATGGAATATGAAAATGGGGTAATAATACTTTGGAATTAGATATTAATTCAATAATATCATCTGTAATTAAATTGGGTTCAATAGATGATATTCTTACTCTAATATCCTGTATTTTATCTATTTCAACTAACAGATCGATAAGTTTTTTATTATCTTTTGTTTGAAAGTCACCCACATTGACACCTGTTAAGACTATTTCTTTAACATTATCTTCTTTAAGTTTTTTTATTTTCTTGATTATGCTTGCTATTTCATCACTTCTACTTTTTCCTCTAGCTAAAGGAATTGTGCAAAATGAACATTTATAATTACAGCCATCTTGTATCTTTAGAAAAGATCTTGTTCTATCTCCAAAAGAAAATGCAGACTCAAAGTCATTTATTTCATTAATGGATTTATGTATAATTTGTGGGTTATCTGTTTTTTGTATTGTTGTTAAATATTGTTTTAATTTAAACTTTTCATTATTGCCAAGGATTAAATCTACTCCGCTAATTTGAGCGATTTCTTCGGGTTTTAATTGAGCATAACAGCCCATGATTATAATTTTAGCATTTGGATTTATATTTTGAACTTTTCTTACTAAGTATTGACATTCTTTATTTGCATTTTCTGTTACACTACATGTATTAATTACATATACATCTGAAAATTCATTGAAAGCAACTTCATGGAAGCCATTATTTTGAACATCATTAGAGATAAATGATGTCTCTGAAAAATTTAATTTACAGCCTAATGTGTGGAATGCAATATTCATAGATTTGCAAATATAAAACAATAGAATATGAAAATAATATTACAGATGTGTATATTTGATATAATTATAAGCATAATAATATGAAAATTCTGATCAATATGTGGACATACTGGTGCTTCTTTATTACTTTCTTAATTTTCCTCTTTTTTTTACCTATCAATTTAATGTTAATATTTCTTTTTGGTAAGATAGGGAAAGAAATTTTTGTTCGTTATAATTACTATGTTGCTCATTTACTTATATTTTTCTATGGTATGAGAAAGAAAGTATCAGGTTCTTTCCCCTTTACTCATAATCAACCATGTGTTTATATTGCAAATCATAAATCTTATTTAGATGTTATTATTATAGCATCTTTAGTTTCTCAAAAAATCAAATATCTTGGGAAAGCTGAAGTTTTTGATTGGCCTTTGGTGGGTTTATTATCTAGGCATTCTGGTCAAATTCCTGTCAAAAGAGAGGATAAAAATTCTAGACAAAGAGCATATGATACAATGAAGAAATCTATTGATGAGGGGTTTTCAATTATTTTATTTCCAGAGGGGGGGTGGCGACATTCAGGAGATGGGGGGCATCCTAATCCATATGGTTTTGAGAATGAGAAAATTTTAAATCCCTTTAGAAATGGAGCATTTAGGTTAGCTATAGAGAAAAATGTACCTATTGTACCTATTGCATTATTAAATGCTGGAGAAAGATTCTCTTCTAAGACGATGACAGTTATCCCTGGGGACATAGATGTTTTTATTTTTGATTTAATACACACTAAACACAATGATGACCCTCTTGATATTAATCAAGTATGTTATGATATGATATATAAGAAATTAAAAAATTACTGGCGATGATATCTTGGAAATTGAAATACTATAATGAGCTTTCAATAGAGATGCTATATATGATTTTAAGGATCAGGCAAGAGGTGTTTATTATTGAGCAAAATTGTCATTATTTAGATGCTGATGGTGTAGATCAAAAATCTTATCATTTGTTAGGATTTTCAGATAATATTTTAGTGTCATATATGAGAATTGTCAATTCAGATTCCTTGTCGGAACAGATTTCTTTTGGAAGAATATTGGTTAAACGAGATTTTCGAGGAAAGGGGATTGGTCGTCAACTAATGCAAAAGGCTATTGATTTATTTTCTCCTAAACATGATGCTATTGTGATGTCAGCACAAATGTATTTATTAGATTTCTATAGAGATTTTAATTTCCAATCTATTGGAGAAGAATACTTAGAAGACAATATACCTCATATAAAAATGATTAGATATGGATAATATTTGTTATAATGGACAAATTATAGACACTAATAAATTTTCCCTTTCTATTACAAACAGAGGTTTTAGGTATGGTGATTCTTTTTTTGAAACAATCAAATGTTATCAAGGTAATCCTTTATTTTTCGAAGAACATTATTTTAGAATGGCAGCTTCATTTTGTTTAATGAAACTTACACCACCTGACATTTTTGATATAGATCATTTTAAATCACTAATACGTGATTTATTGATGAGCAATAACATGAATCAATCAGCTCGTGTTCGAATATCCTTTTTTAGATGTGATGGAGGGTATTATTTACCTATGACAAATAATACTCATTTTTTTATTGAATCAGAAGTGATAGATCAACACCAATATATATTAAATAAAACAGGTTTACGTATTGGTGTTTATAAAGATAACTTTTTACCTAAAAATGTTTTAGGTAGTTTAAAAACAAACAATAGATTAATTAATATTTTAGCGTCTATTTATGCTAATGAAAATAACTATGATGATTGTGTATTAATGAATGAGTCTAAAAACTTGGTTGAAAGCATATCAGGTAATATTTTTATTGTGCAAGATGGTGTTATTAAGACTCCATCTTTAGAAGAAGGATGTATAGATGGGGTCATTAGAAAAATACTTATAAATCAATCTTCATTTCAAGTTATAGAAAAAGCGATTTCTTTTTCAGACATTCTGAATGCAAATGAATTGTTTTTAACTAATGTTATTTCAGGTGTTAAATGGATTCATAGTATTAATAATTCAATATACACCAATAGTGTTGCTAAAACAGTAATAAACTATTTAAATAGATATATGGGTCTAGTTTAAATGAAAATCAGATGGAGCTGTTGCCCATACTTCATAGTCTTTATTAATTTCAACTAATATGTTTGACCAATTTAATTGTTGATGTAATTTAGTTAAGTTGATATGATGAATAATCCATGACCCTTCCTCGATTTCATATTTTAATTGATCTTTTTCCCATCCAGTATATCCTGTGAAAAATAAAATATCTTTTTCACAGATTTCTTGGGATTCCAATCCATGTATGACATCTTGTGTTTCGCCACCCCAAAAAACACCATCTTTTATTTCTTGACTATCTCTAATTAAATCAGGGTATTTATGAATAAAAAATAGACTTTCTTTATTGTCTACAGGCCCTCCATATTGTATCTTTATATTAGTCGGTGGAATTTTTTTTATAAGTGCATCTAACGTGGCTTTAGTTTGTTTGTTCATAATAAAGCCGATAGTTCCATTATAATTGTGTTCTACAATTAAAATAATGGTCTTCTCAAATCTTTTATCTTCGATAAAAGGTTTTGAAATTAATAAGCTGCCTACTTTAACTTCAGTTTTCATGACGTTAATATATAAAATATTTTATATTAAATTTAGATCATATAATTTATTATAATGAAAAAAATACATAACATTAGAACAAATTACCAATTTGGTTCACTTTCAAAATCAGACCTTGCATATTCTCCTATCAAGCAATTTAAAGATTGGTTCTCTCAAATTATTAACTTAATGACAGAGCCTACTGCTATGACTCTTTCTACTTATAGTAAAAGATATGGTGTTGATAGTAGAATTGTGTTATTAAAAGAGATAAAGCAAGATGGTTTTATTTTTTATACAAATTATAATAGTGTCAAGGGGAAACAAATATCTTCAAATAATAATGTTTCTCTTTCTTTTTTTTGGCCAGAATTACAAAGACAAGTTCGTGTTAGTGGGTTAGCTTTTAAGTTATCAGATGCATACTCAACTCGTTATTTTAAAAGTCGTCCAAAAAAATCTCAAATTTCAGCCTGTATGTCTCAGCAAAGTGAAGTTGTTCTTAGCCGAAATCTTATGGAAAAACAATTTAATCTCATGTGTCAGCAATTTAAAAACAAATCAATTCCAAAGCCGGATTATTGGGGCGGATATAAAGTTAAGCCGTCCTGTATTGAATTTTGGCAGGGTAGAGAAGATAGGCTGCATGATAGGTTTAGATATGAAAAGAAAGACAAAAAATGGGTGATTAATAGACTTTATCCTTAGATATTTCTATTGTTTTCAATTCTTTTTTATTTTTTAAAAAACCATTGATAAATTCTTGACCTGTTAATTCCTTCCCATTTTCAGTTTTTATTTTATCGACTAAAAAAGATTTGTCTAATTTTTTAATCTTAATTGTATTGTCGGATGTGTCTATAGAAATTTCAATATTGTTATTTGACTTGGAATCATTGGATGCTTCTTGTTTAAACTGACTAACCCTAATAATTTTAATATTTTTTTCAATTGGATCAGATTTCTTACTAATTATATCCCATTTTGTTCTTACTCCAGGTGGGGACATACCCCTAATAAAATTATAGATCTCTAGTAAGCTATTTTTTGCCCAAAATGTATTATTTACTATCAGATCATCTTTATAAATTTTAGGAGCATATTGTACATTTTGACTGAGATTGTTTTTTTGTGGTTGTCTTGTGTACTGATTTTCGAGTACTTTTTGTATTGTATCTTTTATTATTTCATAACTATGTTTCATTAATATGGCATGTAGGTCATCTGCATGCCAATCTTTTTTGATCATAATTTTTGATTGTAAAATAATGTCACCAGTATCAATTTTGTCATTTATAAAAAATGTTGTTAATCCAGTTTCTTTTTCACCATTGATAATGGCCCAGTTAATGGGTGCCGCTCCTCTGTATTTTGGTAATAAAGAAGCATGTAAATTAATGGTGCCTAGTGTTGGGATTTCAAAGAGTATTTTTGGCAATTTTTTAAATGCAACGACAACCATTAAATCAATTTTTATTTTTTTTATTTGATTAATAAATATATTATTTGATAAATCAATTGGCTCAAATACTTTGATGCCTTTGGATTGAGCTTCTTTTTTTATAGCAGACATTTGCTTTTTTTGTCCTCTGCCTGATATTTTGTCGGGTATAGTAATCACACCAACTAAATTATATCGTAATAATTTTTGATGATCAAATATTGAGTTTAGAGATGTGATAGCAAATCGAGGTGTGCCACAAAAAAGAATATTTTTTTTCATAAACTATTTAAAATAAAATCGACTCTTTTATTAATGTTTAATTTTGGAACTTCGATTATATTGTAATTATATTTTAAAAAAGCTTGTCTCAAAAATAAATCTATTTTTTTAGCTTTTTGATAATTTTCAGGCCTTAGATTTGTTTCTTTGTATATCTCTTGCCAATTAGGTGTATAGAAAACATGTTTCATGTATCGGTATTTATGAATCATTTTATCCCATTCTAATGGATATTTTTCGTTCCACATATTGAGATAAGCAATAACATCAATGGTGCTTCTATCAAAAAATATTAATTTCTTTAATATATTTTCATCATTATTAGCAGCATTCTTAGTTGTCAATTCATTATATTGATCGAGTCTTTTTTTAAAAATATAATTACTTAATTGATTTTTAGTTTGTTTTTTATGTAGATCAGATGGGTTTATTTCTTTCCGTGTCAGATATCCTCGATTTTTTAATTCATTAATAATAGTTGTTTTTCCACTGCCAGGTGGACCACTTATGATTATTTTATTGTTTTTCATCATTACTAATTTACATTTTATTTATTTTTATTGAATTATTTATATATCAAATGATTCCTATTAAAGAAACATTTTTATCTATACAGGGGGAAGGCTATTATGCAGGCCAGTCTTCATATTTTATTAGAACTCAAGGGTGTGATATTGGATGTCACTGGTGTGATGAGCCTGATTCTTGGTCAATGAATGAAGGTGTAAACATGTCTTTTAATACTTTGGTTCATGATATACAAAAAACAAACACGCAGATTGTTATTTTTACAGGTGGAGAGCCATTGATGCATGATTTGACAAGTGTCTCGGATAATATACGTAATTATGGATATAAATTACATCTAGAAACTTCTGGTGCATATCCTTTAAGTGGCCAATGGGATTGGATAACTTTGTCACCAAAAAAAATCAAACCACCATTATCTGAAATTTATCCTTTTGCCTCAGAGTTGAAAATAATTATTTACAATAATAATGATTTTGATTGGGCAATAGATCAGGCTAGCAAAGTTAATAAATCTTGTCTGCTATATCTGCAACCAGAATGGAGCCAGATAGAAAAAATGAAATCAAAAATATTTAATTTTTTATCACATAACCCAAGGTGGAAGTTGTCGCTGCAAATGCATAAATATTTAAATATAAAATGAGGATTTTATTGTTGTTTTTAAGTTTGTTTGTTCTTACAAGTTCATTTGGACAAAATCAATGTAAAAGGGCAGATAGGAAACTAAAAAAAGTGGAAAAACACATTGTTTCTGGTGCTCATGATGAGGCTATGAAATTATTATTAAAAATTGAGCGTACGTGTGAGGAATCTTTTTTTAATTGTGCAGTTGGGGATATTTATTTTATGTTTCAAGAATTTACTAAATCTTATTTTTTCTATTTAAAGTGTTATGCTTTTAATGGTTTGATAGATTTTAATAATTTATCTCTCTCTAATTTTTTAGAAACGGCTTATTTAACAGGTAATTATGATGTTTTTGATCAAGTGATTAATTGTGATGAGTTTAATTTAAATATAACAGCTAATACCTCTTTAGATAAGCTAATTAAAAAAAATAATTTTGCTTTTCATCAAAAAAAAGACTCAGTATTCTTTGATCCTGTTCTTTTAAGTATTAATTCTGATAAGGATGAATATTTTCCATCAATGCCAATTGATACAACTATAATGATATATACTTATAGGAATAAGGATTTAAAATTTCAAGACGAAGATTTTTATATTTCTAGGAATCAAAATGGTATTTGGTCAAATCCTCAAAAATTAGGTGATAATATCAATAGTGATTATCGAGAGGGCTCTTTATCTGTTAGTTTGGATGGTCAAGATGTATTTTTTGCTTCTTGTCATAGGCCGGATAGTTATGGCGGTTGTGATTTATATTATTCCACATTGATTAATGATACTTTATGGTCTCAGTCATATAATCTAGGTTCTAGTGTTAATAGTAAATACTGGGAGTCTCAGCCTTCTATCTCTGCTGATGGAAATTTTTTATTTTTCACAAGTAATAGAGATGGTGGTTATGGTGGTTCAGATATTTGGATGTCTAGAAAATATAATAATGCTTGGTTGAATCCTGTTAATTTAGGACCATTTATTAACACATCTTCGGATGAAGCTACTCCATTTTTACATTATGATAATCAAACTTTTTATTTTTCTTCAAAAGGTCATGATGGATTTGGTGGATTTGATTTATATGTTACACATATGGATAGTCTTGGAAATATTCATCCAGCAACTAATTTAGGCTATCCAATTAATACTCATTACGATGAGTCAGGATTAATTGTAGCTAGAGATGGGAAACAAGCTTACTATAATGCTGATATAAGCGGAGATTTAAATATATATTCCTTTAATCTGCCAAATAAGGCTCATGCTAATTCAGTGGCTATTATTAATGGCCTTGTGCTAGATTCTATAAGTAGATTAGGCGTTCAGGCGGATATTTTTATTGAGGATTTTAATCATGTTAACTCATATCATTTAAATTCGGATCATTTAGGTGTATTTTCTTTCATCATGCCTATTGAATCTGCTTTTTCTATTACAGTCTCTTCTGAACATTATAATTTTTATTCAGAGAATTATTCTCTTGGAAAAGAAGAGTATGTTAAGGATCTTTTTATTATTCTTGATAGATTAAATATTGGGAATAAGATTAATCTTGATAATATTTACTATGAATTCGATGATTTTTCTTTAAAAGAAGAATCTTTAGTTGAGATTGAAAAATTTGCAAATTATTTGCTTATAAATAAAACTATTAAAGTGCAAATAGAAGGACACACTGATAATATTGGTTCAGAATTATATAACTATAAATTATCAGAAAAAAGGGCAAGGTCAGTATATGAAGCACTGGTCAATTTTGGTGTCCCTAGCAGACAGTTAAGTTATCGTGGTTATGGTTATTCAATGCCTCTATTTAATGAAGATTCAGAAGCAGCTCGATTAAAAAATAGAAGAACACAAGTTAAAGTTATTGGATCTTATGAATAATAAAATGATTATCACAGAATGCCCTAGGGATGCAATGCAGGGATTATCTAAATTTATTTCTACAAAGGATAAAGCTACATATATTAATTCTTTATTAAAAGTTGGATTTGATGTTATTGACTTTGGCAGTTTTGTTTCTCCCAAAGCTGTCCCTCAAATGAAGGATACTGCTGATGTGTTAAGCTTATTAAAGTTAAATAAACAGACTTCACTATTATCAATTGTATTAAATAAAAAAGGTGCTGATCAAGCTTGTTGTTTTGAAGAGATAAAAATGTTAGGTTACCCTTTGTCTGTTTCTGAAATTTTTCAAAAAAAGAATTCTAATAAAAGTATTCGAGAGTCACTTGATGTTCTTGATGATATCTTAAATTTATGTGTTAAGAACAATAAAGTTTTGGTTGTATATTTTTCTATGGCATTTGGTAATCCATATGGAGAAAAATGGGATAAGGAAGTTCTATTTCATTATATTCAAAAAATAGAAAAAAAGGGTATTGTGCATATATCTTTAGCAGATACTATTGGTAATTCTGATAAATTCACCATTCAAAGTATTTTTAAGGATACTAATAAAAAGTTTAAAAAATTAAATATTGGATTACACCTGCATTCACATCCAAATAGTGTTCATGAAAAAATTGAATCTGCTTGGTTGTCTGGATGTAGAAGATTTGATGTTGCTATGAGTGGATATGGTGGATGCCCATTTGCTCAGGATGAATTAATTGGGAATATTCCTACTGAAAAATTGTTAAATTTCTTGGCTCAAAATAACATTGAACATTCTTTAGATTTATTAGCATTTGAAAATGCATATAATAAAGCAAGAAGTATTTTTATTTAACAGAATTAAGTAGTTGAATTGCCGCTAATGCACAATCAGCTCCTTTATTCCCCATTTTACCTCCAGCTCGATCAATAGCTTGTTGCTGATTTAAATCTGTTAGCACACAAAATATAAAAGGAATGTCAAAAATAATATTTAAATCTTTAATTCCATTAGTTACTGCTGTGCATATAAATTCAAAATGAGGAGTTTCCCCCTTAATTATACTTCCAATAACAATTACGGCATCACAATTAGATTTTTCCAATATTTTTTTTGCACCATATATTAACTCAAAACTCCCAGGCACTTCTAATGTTGTGATATTATTTTTATTAACTCCATGCTGTATCAATGTATCATGACAACCATTATACAACTTTTTAGTTATGTCATTATTCCATAATGATCGAACGATACCGAAATTTTTATTTAATACAGTATTATTCTTTTGTTGATTAGGATCAGAAGAAATTTTCATTATTTTACTAGGCTATTTATATAGCATGCTATTGATATATTTATCCATTGATTTTGCAGTTTCAGATTCAGGGTAATCCTTTTTTATTGATTCATAGCATTTTATAGCATTTTCATAGTCTCCCTCTAGCTCATAAAGGTTCGCACATTTTAACAAAGTAATTGGACTAGTTAGTGAGTTAGGGTATGTTTTAATAGCTTGCTTGTAATATTCGATGGCTTCTGTAGGTTGATTTAATTCAGAAAAAGCATCTCCGATTCCAATTTGCGAAATTGATACAAGTAATTGGTCATTAGATTTATATTCGTCTAAGATTTCGATAGCTTCTTTGTATTTTCCAATATTTAAATATGAAATACCTGCATAGTATTTTGCTAATGAACCTGATAGTGTGTTGGAATAATTATCGATAATATCAATTAATCCTTCGAATTCATTTGTTCCATTTAGGGCTATTTCAAATGAATCTTTTTCAAAATACTGTTCTGCTATAAATAATTGTTTTTGAGCTTTATTGTTTAGTGGCTTTTGATATAAATTTTTATATCCAAAGGATGCTATAAAAACAAATACAATTAATCCAATTATTGATAATAAAGTCCGACTATTATCTTCGATAAATTGTTCAGTTTTAGTTAATCCTTGTTCTATATTTGCTAATTGCTTTTCTGTAGTATTCTTTTTTTTCATAAAAAATTTATTTTGCCGTAAAATTAAGCTATTTTATCATATTATTTTATATAAGTAATTATGATTTTAAAATTAATATCATTAGTAAACTTTAAAAATCATGACACTTTAAAGCTTGATTTTTCAAATCACGTGAATTGTTTTTTAGGTGACAATGGAGTAGGTAAAACAAATTTATTAGACTCGATTTATTATTTGTCTTTTTGCAAGAGTTATTATAATTCTTTTGAATCTGAGAATATTAAATATGGCGAAAAATTTTTTATGATTAAAGGAAATTTTGTGGATAATAGAGAAGTTGAAGTAGAAGTCAATATTTCTTTAAAGGGAAAGCAAAAACAGATAAAATTTAATGATAAAAAATATGATAAGTTATCAGACCATATAGGAAAAATACCACTTGTTATTATTACTCCGTTAGATAGTAGCCTCATTTTAGGCGGTGGTGATGAAAGAAGACGGTTTATTAATAAATTATTATCACAGCTAGATAAAGAGTATTTATTTCATTTAATGTCATATAATAAAATTCTTAAGCAGCGAAATACTTTATTAAAAAGTGGTCAATCTGTATCTTTGAACCAAGATCTATTGTCCACCTATGATCAAAAACTATGTGATTTTGGTAATAAAATTCACTTAAAGCGTAAAGAATGTGTGTCAAGGATTATAGATAGTGTTCAGAATTATTATAATTTTATTTCAGATAAAAAAGAACATGTCAACCTTTTATATAAGTCAGATTTAAATGAGACTAGATTTGAAGAATTATTGCTTAAAAATAGAGTCAAAGATCAAGCTCTCATGTTTACTAGTGGTGGTGTTCATCGTGATGATTTTATCTTTACTTTAAATTCTCATAGTTTAAAAAAGTCAGGATCTCAAGGTCAACAAAAAACCTTCTTAATTGCCTTAAAATTTGCATATTTTGATTTATTAAAATCTAGTTTAGGCATTACTCCTTTATTATTATTAGATGATATCTTTGACAAATTAGATCATAATAGAGTTGAAAAAATTATAAGAATACTAAATAAAAATGAATTTGGTCAGATTTTTATTACTGATACTAGCTTTCAAAGAATTGATTCTATTATTGATAAAGTGAATAGTAGTTGTAAATATTTTATGTTTAATATAGACGGTTTATATGAAGAGAAATTCAAAAAGTAAAAAAATTGGCACATTGATTTCTGATTTTTTTCAAGTCACTAAAAATCGTAAACCTACGAATTTCCATAATCTATGGAAACGTGTTGTGGGTGAAAAGTTAGTTTCCGAGACATATAATATTAGATATAAACAAAATACTTTATATGTTAGTGTTAAAAATCCTTATTTAAAATTAGATTTAATATCTAAAAAAGATAAATTCTTGAAAAAAATAAATCTATTGAATCCTAATGTTAAAAGGATTGAGTTTGATTAATTAAATTATTTCATCATTATCAAAATGAAAAGCAGCTTCAATAGTAGCATTTTCATCACTATCTGATCCATGAATAGCATTAGCATCAATAGATTTTGCATACATTTTTCTAATAGTACCTTCTTCAGCTTCTTCTGGGTTAGTATTCCCAATGAGGGCTCTAAAATCTAATACAGCATTTTCTTTTTCTAATATCGCAGCTACTATTGGTCCAGAGGTCATGTAGTTAATTAAATCATTAAAAAAAGGTCTTTCTTTATGTATTTGATAAAATTCTTTTGCAGCTTCAGTTGATAAATGTCTCATTTTCATCGCGACTATTTTAAATCCTGCTTTTTCTATTTCTGCTAATATTAAACCTGCATATCCATTTTGAATTGCATCGGGCTTAATCATTGTAAAGGTTCTTTTGTTTTTCATTTTTATTATTTTTGCTCGAATTTAATTAAAAAATCATGATATAACAATATCATAATTTTATATTCTTATTTTTGACTTAATGTTCCGTGTTGATTATCCTTTTATTCAGAATTTCTTGTCTCAGAAGAGAAATATAATTATTACCACTCATAAAACTCCGGATGGCGATGCTCTTGGTTCGTCTTTAGCTTTGTTGCATGTTTTAAAAACTAATCACAATGTAAATATCATTGTACCTAATGATTATCCACATTATTTAAAATGGATGCCAGGTAATGATGATGTGCTGATTTATGAGGAGAATGAAGAGCATTCAGATTCATTAATCAACCAATCAGATCTTATATTTTGTTTAGATTTTAATAAATTATATAGGGTAGATACGATGTTTAATGTATTAAATAATAATAATTCGTATAAAATTATGATTGATCATCACCAAGATCCAGATTCGTTTTGTGATCAAATTTTATCAGATTCTTCTGTTGCATCTACAGCAGAATTAATATATGATTTTCTTAGTAATTTGGATTATTGTTTAGACAAAGATATAGCTACTTGTCTTTATACTGGAATCGTGACTGACACGGGTAGTTTTAAATATCCAAATGTTACAAAAAAAACACATGAAATAATTAGTGCTTTATTACATTTCAACATTAATCACTCATTTATTCATCAGCAATTATTTGACTCACAGAATCAATCAAGATTATTGTTATTGAAAAGAGCGTTAGAGACTTTAAAGTTATTTAAACATCAAAAAACTGCTTTGACCTTTTTGACTGCAGAGGATTTGCTAAATGCTGACTATAAGAAAGGCGATACTGAAGGTTTTGTGAATATGCCACTTAGCTTAAATGATATTATGTTTTCAGCATTTTTCATTGAATTTAAAGACGGTATTAAAATGTCTTTTCGATCTCAAGGTGATTTTAATGTTAATGTATTTGCTAAAAAATATTTTAATGGAGGGGGACATAAAAATGCTGCTGGTGGTGTCTTAATGGGAAAAAAGATGGTAGATGCAATTCAATATTTTTCTGATGTACTTGACTCTTTTTCAAATGAAATTTAAGGTATGGTGTTTATTTGGAATTTGCCTCTGTATTGTAATACTATTTGGTTGTCAACAGAATTATCAAAAGCCGATACAGATAGATTCAAATGATCCAACAATGGACTTTTTTATTCATGCTAATAAATTTATTATTCAACAAGAAGAAAAAAAAATTGATTCGTTGTTAGCATTATCCCCCATTTCATTTTTAAAAGATCTAACAGGTATTCGAACTTATATTAATAAAAAAATAGATGATCCTGAATTATCTAAACCAGAAGATGGAGATAATGTACTTGTGGCATATAATTGTGTAATTTTTGATCATGTTAATAATCTGGCAGATGATGTCTTGGTTGATACAATAGGTTTTAAAATAGGATATTCTAAACAAATGCGAGGTTTAAATTATGCAATTAAATTACTTAAAGTTGGTTATAAATCAAAGATTATAATACCTTCGTACCTTGGATTTGGAATGTCGGGTTATGGCAAATCGGTACCTCCTTATTCTACATTAATATTGAATGTTGAACTATTAAATATAGAAAAATGAAAAAAATAGCTCTTTTTATTACTGTTATATTAAGTTTTTTGTTTATATCTTGCGCAGGAACTAAATTGGATGATGGTATGTATGCAAAAATAATTACAACAAAAGGTGATATTACATTATCTCTTTTTTATGATAAAACTCCTTTGACAGTTGCAAATTTTATATGTTTGTCAGAAGGACTAATGCCGGATATTAAAAAACCTTTTTATGATGGTTTAAAGTTTCATAGAGTCATTCCTGATTTTATGATTCAAGGTGGGTGTCCACTTGGTAACGGCACTGGGGATCCTGGTTATAAATTTCCAGATGAATTTGATCCAGAATTAACACATGATGGACCTGGTATTTTATCCATGGCAAACTCTGGGCCCAATACGAATGGTTCACAATTTTTTATTACACATAAAGAAACTCCTTGGCTAGATGGGAAACATTCTGTATTTGGTAAAGTTGCTGATGAAGCTAGTCAGTCAGTTGTTGATGCCATTGTTCAGGGGGACTCTATTATTAGAGTTGAGATATCAAGAGTAGGTAAATCTGCTAAAAAATTTAATGCATTAAAGGTCTTTAATGAGGCAAAGGAAGCATCTGAAAGACTAGAGTTAGAGAAAAAACAATTGATGGAAGAAAAGTTAGAGTCAGTTTCTCAGGATGCTGAAACTACAGATAGCGGTTTAAAATATATTATGTTGGAAGAAGGTACAGGTAACTTTCCTATGAGCGGACAAAATGTTTCTGTTCATTATACAGGATATTTACTTGATGGCACTAAATTTGATTCTTCTTATGATAGGGGGGAACCGATTACCTTCCCATTAGGTCAAGGACGAGTGATAAAAGGTTGGGATGAAGGAATTAGTCTTTTAAAGGTTGGAGGTAAAGCCAAATTCATTATACCTCCAGATTTAGCTTATGGTAGTAGAGCTATCGGTCCTATCCCTGCTAATTCAATTTTAATATTTGAGGTTGAACTTGTAGATATTGTTGATTAAATTAATATAACTAACATAATCGAATATGTATCTTTCACATTATATTTTTTATATATCATTTTTTCTTATTTCTTGTCTGTTTTCTCAGTCTAATAAAGTTATTTCAGGCCCAATGTTATCATATATTGATGGTTATTCTACCCAAATATGGTTTTTATTAGATTCTGAAGTCAAAACAGTAGAGATTGATATTCGAGATTATGAGAATGATAAGTTGCTAGAATATGATTTCGATGTTATTAATCCACATGATTTAGATGAAGTTCCGTTGACAATTCAATTAGAAACACTATTGCCTAATAAAGAATATATCATGTCGGTTGTTGTTGATGGGGTTTTTATTAAAGAGATGGATCTTTTTACCAAGAGACCTCATTTAGATGATCTTCAGTTTTTAATCAGTTCTGATTTAGGTAATCCGTCACCAGATATTTTTTCTCATATGAGCAATACACACTCTGATTTTATGGTATGGCTCGGAGGTCATGTTTCTTCTGATGGGGCAATTGATTTAAATAACATTATTTCAAGTTATACAGATGTTCGAAAAGATGCTAAATTAAATCATTTTATGAGTTCAACCCCTCAAATATCTACTTGGGGTGAGTTAGATTATGGTTTGGATATAAACGCTCCTTTTTCACTAAAAAAAACTACTTATAATGCATTTGAAATGTTTTGGCCGAACTCTTTAAAAAAAACATATAATTATACATTTTTTGATTATGGCACCTATCAAAGATATACGTATAATGATGTTGATCTTTTTTTATTAGATGCTATGACTTTTAGAACTGAAGATAAATCTGTTTGTTATGGTGATAAGCAAATTGAAAGAATGTTTCAAGAAATGCAAAATACAGGTGCTACTTTTACTGTTATAGCGAGTCCATTACCATTTACTTTTGACACAGAGGATGCTTTTTTAAATTACCAGAGAGAATTTAACCACTTTTTATATAGGTTGGAAATGTCTGATCTAGATGGAATTGTTTTAATTAGCGCTGGAGGAGAAATTTCTACAGCTATGAATACATATACTTGGTCTGATGAGATTACTAATAAAGAATTATCTATTTCTGAATTTAATTTTTGTCCTTTGAATATGGATACCTATTCATTAATTAATGTATCCGGGAAAGCTGGTTATCGTGTTTTTTCATTTGAAACGTACAATGAGAATGGAACTTTAGTGTATGGAAAAAAATTATATCAAAATCAGCTAAAGTTGCATTAAAACAAGCTCATTCAGGCTACATTTTGTTATATATTTCAAGGTGAGATATCTTTTTTTAATTAATTTTAAGCGATTATTTTATAATAAATAACAGATATTTATTTTAAAAATTTCTTTTTTATAGTCCCATTATCATAAATTTCTAATTGGAATCCTTTTTGATTAGATATATCTCTACCTAGAATGTCTATTTTTTTAACCAATGTATTGTTTAAATATTTATTTTCATGAATACTTAGACACCAGTGATCTTCTAAAATACCATCAATATTGACAATTGATTCAGAATTACAATTACCATTATTAGCCCATGTTGCATTTGGCCATCCAGGGATAGAAAGAATTGGTAATTCATTTTCACAAAACGAGCCAATAAGACCTTCAGTTTGACCATTGCCATCTACATCAACTCCAAAAATATCTCCAGCACACTCATTTCCACAACCATCAGCATTAACATCTAACCACCACATGCCTGGATATTCACATGTCTCATTGTCTTCGATAGTAGCATCTGGATTATAATTACATGCTG
>MDTG01319401.1_pt1 | contig 37837 bp, 39 predicted proteins | sample 811421 | NCBI WGS metagenome assembly MDTG01 (sample SAMN05326645, study PRJNA326480) | marine metagenome | isolation source: seawater | place: Pacific Ocean: South East | collected 2011
AAGCTCATAATATTTGTTACAAAATGGATTGGTTCTACTTTAGTGTATATTCCTTTTTTAACTCCTTCTTGATATTGTGTGACAAGCCTTGACTTCATTATCATTTTCGTTGAGGGCATTTTTAAGAAGGAAGTAGGATTATTTTTTAGTTCATTTAAAACAAAAGTTGGAAGTAGGGGTTCAGCTATAGTCATGTCTATATATTTTTCACATGTGAGTTTAATTTTTTCTTCTAGTGAAGTTTTCTCATCATTGTAAACCTCTACCATTTTACTTAAGAAATCAAAAAGAGTTTCGAACATTATTATTTCAAATAATTTCCATTTACTTGTGAAGTAATAATTTAATAGTGCTAGGTTAATATCAGACTCCTTAGCAATTTCTCTGGTGGTTGTAGCACTATATCCCTTTTTTAAAAAAAGAGATTTAGCTGCAGATTTAATTTTTATTTCTGTTTCAGAATATTCTTTCTTCATTTGAATAAAATGACTGCAAATTAAATTTAAACATTTGAATTAAACAAATGATTAATAAAAAATTAACAATTAATTAAAAAGTATATTTATTTTTGGATCAATTAATGACAATGACTGAATACATTAAAATTTTTGAGGATTACCTAAAAAAAGAACTAAAATATAATAAACCGGAAAACCTTTACGAGCCTGTAAAATATCTTTTAGAGTCTGGTGGTAAAAGATTAAGACCAGTAATAGCATTACAAATATCTAATTTATTAGGAGGTAAAATATCTGATACTCTTCCAGCAGCTGCAGCACTAGAAATTTTCCACAATTTTACTTTGGCACATGATGACATAATGGATAATTCTTTAATGCGAAGAGGTAAAAAGACAATTAACTCAAAATGGGATAATAATACTGGAATATTATCTGGAGATGTAATGCTTATAATATCTTATGAAATTCTTAACCAATACGAAGATTTCAAGTATATAATATTATCAAAAAAACTAACCGAAATATCAAGGCTAGTGTGCGAAGGTCAGCAAGCAGATATTGATTTCTCATCTCAAATTAATATTGCCGAAGATGAGTATTTTGAAATGATAAAAAATAAAACTGCTGTTTTGATAGCATGTTCTTTTATGTTTGGAGGGATTGTAGCAGATGCTAATAACTCAAATATTGATTTATTGTATAGAATCGGACTAAATCTTGGTATAGCTTTTCAACTAGAAGATGATTTACTTGATTGTTTTGGAGATCAAGATAAGTTTGGAAAAAGAATAGGAGGGGATATTATCGAGAAGAAAAAAACTTTATTATACATATTTACATATTCAAAATTAGAATCAAAGAATAAATCAGAATTTGAAAAAATTTTTAATTCTAAGGAAATAGATGAGTCTTCAAAAATTATTTCAATTAAATCTTTTTATGAAAAATCAGGTGCATTAAAATATCTAAAAAATAAGGTTAGTATATATTTTAATAAAGCAGAGTCTTTAATCCACGATATGGATATAAGCCAGGATGTTAAAATTAAATTAATTGAATTTTCTAGAACCCTTTTAAACAGAGAAATTTAAAACTCTTTTAATAAGGGACCTAACAAAAGTTTTCATATCAACAGAAATGAATATTGAAAGCTCTTCTAAAATTGAAGTTTTTTCATCTAGAAATTTAAATATTTTAATAGGATCGTTATTCTTGAACAAATCAGAAAAAACCTGGGACCCTTTACCTTTAGAAGCAATTAAAACATCTAAAAATAAAAGGTCATAATACCAAAATCTATTTTTAAATCTAATCTTTGAAAGTGCTTTATTTTGTTTGAGATAATCAACAATTAAATCAATTTTTTCAATTGAATTCTTTATTGTGTATCCAGTGCTTGGTTTTGACCATCCTCCCGCAGTTCCAATCTGAAAATAAGTATCTGTGTTATTTTCAAAAAATGGATAACATGTCATAGGTATCATACCTTTCTCTTTGTCAACTACAGAATAATTCGAAATACCATTCTTTTTTAAATAGTTTTTAATTTCCTTTTCATATTCCTCGTCATTAATTAAATTACTCGAGAATAGCGTATACTCGACCAATGCTTTATTTTTTGAAAATGGTAAAATGTACATAAATCTAGTTTCATTTTTCTGATCAACGCTAAAATCCATAAAAGTAATTTTGTTATCATCAAAACTTTTACTTTTAGTTTCAATAGTCCATCCAATAAAATGTTGTTTTAACAAGGGATATTTTTTGAAATTAACCTCATTGTAAATACTTGAAAAAATAATTGAACTCTTAAACGTACCTGAGTCTGTTTTTACAAGATTATTTACTTTGTCAATTTCATTTATGTTTGAGTTTAAATAGGTAAAATTTTTGGCTTTTGTAATTTTATCTCCAATATGTGAATAAAACTCACTAGATTTTATCATCTTATACTTGTAAGGTGAAAGTAAAAAGGAGTTTTGTGAATTCATGTCTTTAAACTCAGCAAATTCCCATTCTTTATGGACCATTTTATCCAGTATTGATTCTTTATCATTCCAAAAACCAAAAGTTTTATCATTTTCAGTTTTAACTCCCTTCTCAATAATAAGTATTTTTTTATCGTGAAAATATTTATCTGATATTAATGCACTTGAGAGTAATAAACCAGATGCACCTCCACCGCAAATAATGTAGTCAAATTTTTTCAAGGTCTATTAATTTTTATAGATTTGCAGAATTGATTTCTAATATACAAAGATGGACCAAATAATCGAATATTTTTCGGGATTAAACCCTGTTACAGGTGCTTTATATGCAACACTTTTTACTTGGGGAGTAACTGCTTTAGGAGCTTCCACAGTTTTTTTATTTAAAACAATGAGTAGAATGGCATTAGATGGTATGTTGGGCTTTACAGGAGGTGTTATGGTAGCGGCTAGTTTTTGGAGTCTATTGTCACCAGCAATTGAAATGAGCGCAGGTGAAGGATTTACCAAAGTTATGCCATCAGCAATTGGTTTTGGATTGGGGGCATTGTTTATTTTTGCAATTGATAAAGTACTACCCCATCTGCACATAAATTTTAAAGAAGCAGAAGGGATAAAAACTCCATGGAGGCGAACGACTCTTCTTACACTTGCAATAACACTCCATAATATCCCAGAAGGACTCGCAGTTGGGGTTTTATTTGGTGGAGTTGCAGCTGGAATTCCTGAAGCATCAATATCTGGTGCAGTTGTTTTAGCATTTGGTATTGGACTCCAAAATTTTCCTGAAGGTATTGCAGTAGCTATGCCACTAAGAAGGTCAGGTATAAGTAAAATAAAAAGTTTCTGGTATGGTCAACTTTCAGCAATAGTTGAGCCTATTGCAGCTGTCATAGGAGCCCTTGCGGTTACATTTTTTACCCCAATCTTGCCTTATGCTTTAGCTTTTGCAGCTGGAGCAATGATATTTGTTGTAGTAGAAGAAGTTATACCCGAAACTCAATTGGATAAATATACTGATATTGCAACCCTTGGTTTTATTGGCGGTTTTATAATTATGATGATACTTGATGTGGCTCTCGGCTAGACTTTACTATTAAAAGAATCCCAACCAGAACTATTAATATTTATTTTCTGACCTAAACTAGTTATCATACAGTTATCATTTTTTTTATTTACACATGTTCCAATAACAGAGAGATATTGAGATTGTTCAATTTTCTTTAAATTTCTTTTTGAGGTAGTGAATAATAGCTCATAATCTTCTCCACCATTTAAAAACGCCACAGATTTATCAATTTTAAACTAATCACATATTTTTTGTGTCTCCTCTGATATAGGTATTTTATCTTCATTTATGTGTAATGATAGACCTGAAGATCTAGACAGATGGTTAATTTCAGTAGATAAACCGTCACTAATATCTATCATTGAGCTTGGCATGATCTTCAATTCTTCAAGGTAGTTAATAATATCTACTCTTGCTTCAGGTTTTAATTGCCTTTGAATGCAATAACTATATTCACTCAAATCAGGTTGAGAATTAGGATTAACTTCAAAAACTTTCTTTTCTCTTTCAAGAACTTGGAGGCCCATGTATGCTGCTCCTAAGTCGCCTGAAACCACAACTATGTCATTTACTTGGGCACCATTTCTTTTAGTAATTTTTTTACTTTTTGTATTACCTATACATGTAACTGATATCATTATTCCCTTATTTGAAGATGATGTGTCACCTCCAATTAAATCAATGTTATAATTTGAACATGCTAATTTTATTCCTTCGTATAGTTCTTCAATTGCATTGATTTTAAATCTGTTGGAAACAGCAATTGATACAAGAATTTGAGAAGGTTTAATGTTCATTGATACTATATCTGAGATATTTACAATAACGCTTTTATAACCAAGATGTTTAAGAGGCATATATGACAAGTCAAAGTGAACACCCTCAACCATCATATCTTGAGAAATTGCAATGTTAGTTTTGTCAAAGTTTAATAAAGCAGCATCATCTCCAATATCAATAATAGTTGATTTATTTTTACTTTTAAAAGATTTAGTAATTCTTTTAATAAGTTCTACTTCACTTAAACTTGAAAGATCATTTTCTTCTTGATTATTTAGGTTATTCATTCATCAAATTTAAGTTAAATGATTTGTTAAATAGGTGTAATTGCCTCAAGATAATTATAGATTTATTAACACTTAAAAATCTATAAAAAACCTTCATTTAGTCGTATATTTGTTATAATTATTAAGGCATTATAATGGCTTACACAGAAGAAGAATTAAAGAAACAACTAGAAACTAAAGAATATGAATATGGTTTCTACACAGATATTGATTCTGAGACTTTTCCGGTCGGATTAAGTGAAGATATTGTTGTTGCTATTTCAAAGAAGAAGAATGAACCAAAATGGATGACAGAATGGAGATTGGATGCATTCAAAATATGGAAGGGAATGAAAAAACCAGAATGGTCAAATCTTAAATACAAAGAGCCTGATTATCAAGGAATTTCATATTATTCCGCTCCTAAAAAAAAACCAGATCTCAAATCTTTAGATGAAGTTGACCCAGAACTTTTAAAGACATTTAATAAGCTAGGTATTTCAATAGATGAACAAAAAAGATTAAGTGGAGTAGCAATGGATGTAGTTGTAGATTCTGTTTCAGTTGCGACTTCTTTTAAAGATACTCTAGAAGAAAAGGGAATAATTTTTTGCTCAATTTCAGATGCTATAAAAAATCACCCTAAACTTGTCAGAAAATACATAGGTACCGTTATTCCTAAAAGAGATAATTATTTTGCTGCACTTAATTCTGCAGTTTTTTCTGATGGATCATTTTGTTATATACCAAAAGGAGTAAAGTGTCCAATGGAATTATCAACTTATTTTAGAATTAATCAAGCTGGAACTGGTCAATTTGAAAGAACTTTGCTTATTGCGGATGAATCAAGTTATGTAAGTTATCTTGAAGGATGTACAGCTCCTTCAAGAGATGAAAATCAACTTCATGCTGCAGTTGTAGAGTTAATTGCTCTAGATGATGCTGAAATTAAATACTCAACTGTGCAAAACTGGTTTCCAGGAGATAAAGATGGAAACGGTGGTGTATTTAATTTTGTGACTAAAAGAGGTATATGTCATAATAGATCAAAGATTTCATGGACTCAGGTTGAAACAGGATCAGCAGTAACCTGGAAATATCCATCTTGTGTTTTAAAAGGAAATGATTCTATTGGTGAGTTTTATTCTATCGCTGTTACAAATAACTTTCAACAGGCCGATACTGGAACAAAAATGATACACCTTGGGAAGAATACTAAAAGTACAATTATTTCAAAAGGAGTTTCAGCTGGAAAATCACAAAATAGTTATAGAGGCCTTGTTAAAATTTCGCCCATGGCAGAAAATGCTAGAAACTTCTCTCAATGTGATTCACTTTTAATGGGCAACGAATGTGGTGCTCATACATTCCCTTACATCGAAGCACAGAATAAATCTGCTCAGATTGAGCATGAAGCTTCTACTAGTAAAATTGGAGAGGATCAAATTTTTTATTGTAATCAAAGGGGTATTGACACAGAGAAGGCAATAGCACTAATTGTAAATGGATTTAGTAAAGAAGTTCTTAACAAGCTACCGATGGAATTTGCTGTAGAGGCACAAAAATTACTAGAAATATCACTTGAGGGATCAGTTGGTTAAAAATAATAATATGTTAGAAATAGATAATTTACATTGTGAGATAGATGGAAAGTCAATTCTTAAAGGAATAAACTTAAAAATAAAGAAGGGTGAGATACATGCAATAATGGGTCCTAACGGTTCTGGTAAAAGTACACTAGCTAATGTGATCTCTGGACATGAAGATTACGAGGTTACAAAAGGCACAATTTATTTCGATGATAAAGAAATTAATGATCTTGGTGTTGATGAGAGAGCGCACGAAGGCATTTTTATGTCATTTCAATATCCAGTTGAAATTCCAGGTGTTACCGTAACAAATTTTATCAAGACTGCAATCAATGAAACCAGAAAATCCCAAGGGCTTGATGATATGTCATCAGGAGAGATGTTAAAAAAAATTAGAGAGAAAGCAAATTTGCTTGATATGGACTCAAATTTTTTATCTAGATCACTGAATGAAGGATTTTCAGGTGGAGAAAAAAAGAGAAATGAAATTTTTCAAATGGCGATGATGGAACCAAAATTAGCAGTTCTTGATGAAACAGACTCTGGATTAGACATTGATGCATTGAAAATAGTTGCAAATGGTGTCGTTAAGTGTAGTAATGACGATAATTGTGTGCTTGTTATTACACATTATCAAAGGCTTCTAGATTACATTGTGCCTGATAAAGTCCACGTTATAATGGATGGTAAAGTTGTTAAATCAGGAAATAAAGACCTTGCAAAAAAAATTGAAGTTGTTGGATATGATTGGTTAAAAAAAAGTAATTAATAATTATGAGCTTTCAAGATAAATTATTAGACTCTTTTATTGCATTTGAGCAAGTAATAGATCTTCAAAATCCAATACACATTGACAGAAAAAATGCATTAAAGAGATTTGAAACTAATGGATTTCCCACAAAAAAAGACGAATTGTGGAAGTATACATCTTTAAAATCTATCATACAGAAAGACTACAGTTTATCTGTTAAGAGTAACCCAAATATTGGACTTAAGGATATAAAAAAATATTCAATTAATGATACTGATTCATTTAAGATAGTTTTTGTTGATGGGGTATTTAATCCATTTTTGTCAAACACAACGCATGATGGGGTTGATATTTGCGTATTGTCTTCTGCATTATCTAAAAATAAGTATAAAAAAACTATTAATAAATACTTCAATAAAATAGTCCCAGAGGACCAAAGCTTAGCTTCATTAAATACTTCTTATACTCAGGAAGGAGCTTACATTCATATACCGAAATCTGTTTTACCAGAGGATCCTGTTCAGATATTGCATTTTTCTTCAGGGAAAAATAAACCTTTATGGCTTCAACCAAGAAATATAATTATCGTTGAAGAAAATGCTAGAGTTGAAGTTATAGAAAGACATCAAAGTTTGAGGACCCATGAAGGTGTAACAAACTCTCTGACTGAGATATATGCTGAAAAGAATTCATTTATTGATTATTATAAAATACAGAATGACCTTGATACCTCCAATTTAATTGATAATACATTTATTGAGCAGCAAAGGGACAGTAATGTTAGGGTTCACACTTTTTCCTTTGGAGGAAAATTAACGAGAAATAACTTAAACTTCTACCATAAAGGCGAAAATATTCAATCTACATTAAAAGGCCTTACAATACTTGAGGGAGATCAACATGTAGATCATAATACACTTGTTAACCATGCACAACCAAATTGTGAAAGCCATCAGGATTACAAGGGAATTTATTCTGAAAGATCTGTTGGTGTTTTCAATGGAAAAATACTAGTTGATCAAATTGCACAAAAAACAAATGCCTTTCAACAAAATAACAATATTTTGATTGACAATAAAGCGAAGGTTAATTCAAAACCTCAATTGGAAATATTTGCCGATGATGTAAAGTGTTCCCATGGTTGTACAATTGGTCAGCTTGATAAAGAATCACTTTTTTACTTAAAATCTAGAGGTATTCCAGAAAAAGAAGCAATTGCTCTCCTTACTTACGGATTTGCAAACAGTATCCTTAATAGTGTAAATATTCCCAGTTTAAAGAAAAGAATTAACTCACTAATCTCAAAAAAGCTAGGTGTTGACTTAGGGTTCGATCTATAGATGTTAGATGTATATAAAATAAGAGAAGACTTTCCTATACTAGGTAAAAAGGTAAATAATACTGACCTAATTTACTTTGATAATGCTGCTACTTCTCAAACACCAAATCAAGTTATTGATGTAATTTCAGAATATTATAAAGAATATAATTCTAATATTCATAGAGGGTTACACTCTCTTAGTGCAGATGCTACAAACAAATATGAAAACTCTAGATCAAACATAAAAAATCATTTTGGAGCTGCCCATGAACATGAAATAATTTTTACATCAGGTACAACTCATGGCATTAATATTATTTCCTCAGGTCTTGAAAAATCAATTTCTTCAAAAGACGAGTTAATTGTATCAGAGATGGAGCATCATTCAAATATTGTCCCATGGCAAATGCTATGCGAAAAAACTGGATCTAAACTAAAGGTAATACCAATTAATGATGATGGCACTCTTAATATGGATGAATATAGGTTATTACTTAACCCTAAAGTGAAATTTGTTTTTATTAATCATGTTTCAAATACTCTCGGCATTGTTAATCCAATTAAAGAAATTATTGATCTTGCTCACAAGAATAATAGTAAAGTCTTAATTGATGGTGCTCAAGGTGCAGCTCACTTCAAAATTAATTTACAGGAATTAGATGTAGATTATTACGTTGCATCTGCTCATAAATTATGTGGTCCAACTGGAGTAGGTTTTCTTTACGGTAAGTCAGATTTGTTAAGTTCATTACCTCCATATCAAGGAGGTGGTGAAATGATATCCACTGTAACATTTAAAAAAACTGAATATGCAGATCTTCCCCATAAATTTGAAGCTGGAACCCCAAATATAGCTGGTGTTATTGGTTTTGGAGCTGCCATTGAATATTTGAACTCTATTGGTTTTGAAAGTATTGAAGCATATGAAAAAGAACTTTTGGATTATGCCACAACAAATCTTAAAAAAATTGAAAATATTAAGATTTATGGAGATGTAAAAGATAAAATATCTGTAATATCTTTTAATGTTGGTAGTCATCATCCATCGGATATTGGCTCAATTTTAGATCAGTTTGGAATTGCAGTAAGAACAGGACAACATTGTACCCAGCCAATTATGGATCATTTCAATATTCCTGGAACTGTAAGAGCTTCTTTTTCATTTTATAATACAAAAAGTGAAATAGATTTATTTATAGATGCTGTAAATAAGGCATCAAAAATGTTGGGATAAATGATTAATTTTAACTGTGCAAAGTATTAAAGAAATACAAGATCAAATTATTGATGAGTTTAATTTTTTTGAAAATTGGTCTGAGAAGTATCAATACTTAATTGATTTAGGAAAGAGTTTACCTGATTTTGACGAAATAAATAGAGTTGATTCAAACTTAATAAAAGGCTGTCAAAGTAAAGTTTGGTTAAACTCTTCTTTTAATGACAATGTAGTCATATTTGAGGCGGATAGTGATGCCATAATTTCTAAAGGAATTATTTCGCTTTTAATCAGAGTTTTTTCTGGTCATCAACCAGAAGACATCTTAAATGCAGACATTGATTTTATAGAGAAGATAGGTTTAAACAGTCATCTTTCTCAAACAAGAGCTAACGGTTTATTATCAATGATTAAACAAATTAAATTATATGCAATTGCATACCAAGCTAAACAGAAGTTATGACAAAAAAAAATACACAAGACTTAGGAGAGAAGATTGTTAAAGAGTTGAAATCAATATTTGATCCTGAGATTCCTGTTGATATATATGAACTAGGTTTAATATACGATGTATTTGTAAATGAAGATAATGATGTGAAGATATTAATGACTTTAACCTCACCAAATTGTCCTGTAGCAGAGTCTCTTCCTAAAGAAGTTGAAGAAAAAATTAGATCTATAGATGAGGTCAAAACAGCTGAGGTAGAAATTACATTTGATCCACCTTGGACAAAAGACCTAATGAGTGAAGAGGCAAAACTTGAACTCGGTTTTATGTAATTTATTCATGAAACAAATTATTATATTTTTTATTGTATTCACATCCTATAATCTCTTTTCACAAGTTGAAGCAAGCAAAGATTCACTATGGACAACAAGAGGTGATGTAGCGTTATTATTAAATCAAACTGGATTCAGTGATTGGGTTGGAGGAGGTACAAATAATTTTTCTGGGACAATCAAATTTGATTATGAATGGAAGTTTCAAGATAAAGGCTGGGACTGGCTTACAAATATTGAGTCTGCATATGGTTTGGCAAAATATAAAAATGCTCCTTTTGCAAGAAAAATTGATGATAGAATTCTTGTACAATCGATTGTAGGGAAAAAGTTCACAAAAAACCTATCATTTTCTGGGTTTTTTAATTTTACATCTCAAATTAGTAATGGATACAAGTATAAAAAAGACAATGAAAATAATGAAATAAGGGAGCTAACAACCAAAATTTTTTCACCAGCTTATTTTCAAATTGGATCTGGATTCTTGTGGAAAAAGGATCAAAAATTATGGATAAATTACTCTCCTATTGCCTCAAGACTAATAATCGTCAGTAAAAAATTTACTAAAAATTTATCTTTAGAAGAAACATACTTCGGAGTTTTGCCTAACAAATCATCCAGGTATGAACTTGGTGCAAATTTAACTTTTCACTCTGAGGGAAATATACTTGAAAATGTGAATTACAAGCAAGATTTAAAATTATTTTCAAATTACTTAGAGGATGCATCAAATATAGACCTTGATTATTTAGTTCAAATTGATGTCGATGTCAATCCCCTACTTTCTACTCAATTAATTTTTCAATTGATTTATGACGATAATGCAATTTCAAGATTACAAGTAAGGGAAGTTTTTGGCGTTGGAGTTCAATTAAAATTAAATTAGCAGATGTTTAATCCTCTAATTATAACATATTATTGGCCACCTTCAGGTGGATCTGGTGTTCAAAGATGGGTTTATTTTTCTAAGTATCTAAAAAAGATGGGTTGTAATCCAATAGTTTTGAGTGTTAACCCTAAATATGCTTCATATGGTGTTTCTGATTCCACACTTTTAGAACATGTTAATAATATCGAAACATATCGAACATCAAGCCTAGAAATTTTAAAATTTTATTCTTTTTTAAAATCTGGTAATAAAGTAAATAGTATACCACAATCGTATATCCCTGACAACTCTTTTTTTGATAAATTAGCCAGTTTCGTACGACTTAATTTTTTTATTCCAGATTCTAGATTAGGGTGGAATTATTTTGCATTTAAAAAAGCAAAAGAAATAATAAAAAACAATAAAATTGATTGTATTATTACAACTGGCCCTCCTCATTCATCTCATTTAATTGGTTATAATATTATTAAAAAATTTAAACTAAAATGGATAGTCGACTTAAGAGATCCATGGTCAGAAATTTTTTATTTGAAGAATAAATTTAGATTTAATATCTCAAAAAAAATTAATTCTAAACTAGAATTAAAAGTACTAGATAACTGTGATGCAATTATAACCACAGTAGGAGAAAGATATAATGATATTTTAAGTAAAAAGATTACTAGTCCAAAAAAAATATATAATATATATAATGGTTATGACAAGTTAAATTACGATCAGATAGAAGAAAAAAAACCCAAGAAATTTAATATCGTATTTACAGGTGTTTTATCTCAAAATCATTGTTATCATATTTTTGACAAAATATTATTGATATTAAAAGAGAAATATAAAAATTTAGATATAATACTAACTACAGCAGGAAATATCGATTTAAAAATCAAAAGCCTTTTTTCAAATAAAATAAAACATATTGATTTAGGATATGTTAATCATGATGAGGCAATAGAAATTATTAAGTCATCTCATCTTCTAATTAACTTTAATTATTTAGATACAGAGGAGACAGACATGGTGTCTGGAAAACTTATTGAATATTTAGCATCAGGTTCTCCAATTATAAACTTTTCAAATAATGCAATTGAATCTGAAATTTTATTAAACAAATCAGAAGATTCTTTTAATGCAAACGATGGAGATATTGACAAAGTAGTTAAATTTATCATTTCCAAGTATTCAGAATGGTCTAAAGGAAATTTCATAAAAAAAGTCCCAGAAGATATTCATACATTATCTAGAGAAAACTTAACAAAAAGATTATTTGAATTAATCGTTAATACTATCTAATTTATTTAAAAAATTTAAGACTTCTTGAGGAACCAAATCATCAACTTTTTTATTTTTTTTTATTAATTCTCTAATTTGATTACTTGAAATTTTAATTTTTGGAGCATCAACAAGTTTTATGTTATCATTTTTTGAAATATCATCTGGTATTCTTTGATCAGTGTCTCTCGGATAGACATATACCTCAGCAATTTCAATAATTTTTTTATAATCTTTCCATTTATTAAATCCTACTAAATTATCCTCACCAATTAGTAGTATTAATTTATTGTATTCATGTCTTTTTTTAAACTCATTTAATGTATCAATTGTAAAGTTTGGTTTAGCCATTTTAAATTCAATATCAGATACACGGACATTTTTAAGGTTCTTAAATACTTTCTCTGCCATACTTAGTCTTTGACTATCACTCATTAAATCATTTTTATTTTTAAAAGGACTTTGTGGGCTAATCACGACTAAAACTTCATCTAATTCATCCAGATTAGAGAAATATTCCGCTAGTTCAACATGGCCGTTATGAATTGGATTAAAGGTGCCTAGATATAAACCTACATTACTCATTTTTTATAAAATCTTTAACTAATGAAAAAGCAATATTTTTTGATTTTTTTAAATCATTATTAACAATGACATTATCAAATTTTGATGCATATTCTAATTCTCTTTTTGCTTTTTTCATTCTATTTTCAATAATATCATTTGAAATATCTCCTCTTTTTATTAATCTTTTTTTTAGAATTTCAATACTAGGAGGCATAACAAATATCGATAAGGTCTCCTCAGGAAACATCTCTTTTATATTTATTCCTCCAATAACATCAATGTCAAAAATGACAATTTTATTTTTTTTCCAGATTCTATCTACTTCAGATTTTAAAGTCCCATAAAAACTTCCATCATAAACCTCCTCATATTCTATAAAATCTCCGATTGTAATTTTTTCTTTAAATTCTGAAACACTTAAAAAATAATAATCTATTCCTTCTTTCTCGACTCCCCTTGGTTCTCTTGACGTAGCAGATATAGAAAATTCAATTATGTCAAATTCGTCAAGTATATATTTTACCAAAGTAGTTTTACCTGCTCCAGAGGGTGCTGAAAAAACAATAAGCTTTTTATTATTCATGTGAATCCTCAGGGATATGAAACTAAGTTAGAAAAATAAAAAGTGTAATGGAAATAATGAGGCCAGTTATTCCCTGAATAATAGTTGCAGTGGTAAAAAATTTAATTGTATCAGACATACTAATATTCGAATATTTTGATATAACCCAAAAATAACTGTCATTTACATGAGAGATCATCATGGCTCCTGATCCAATGGAAATTACAAGTATTACCTTTTGAATTTCTGACACAATAAACGAAGATTCAATAATGGGTGAGATTAAAGCACATGTTGTTATAAGTGCAACAGTAGATGAACCCTGAATTGTTTTAATTAATGCTGCAATCAAAAATACTGTTATAATGCTAATCACTCCATTGATATCATCAAGACTTATTGAATCAATTATTTGAGATGATCTTATAACATATCCAAAAGCACCCCCTGCACCAGTAATCAATATAATATCTAACGACTTTTTCAATGAGTCATAGACCCAAGATGGTAATTCCCTGATTTTTTTATTATCAATAAATAAACTTGAGGTAAATACTCCAATAATTAAAGCTATATCTGGTCTACCAGTAAAACTTATAATATTTAAAAAGGTTCCCTGAAAATTAAATGATGGATACTTTATAATAGTTGATAAAGAAATTAAGGTGACAGGAATAATAATTGGTAAAAAAATGTAAAGTGATGTATTTTTTTTAAAATATTTTGCTTGGTCAACTTGAAATTTTATTTTAAAATCTTTTTTAAATAGAAATTTAATCCATAAAAAACCTGCAATAGACACAATTAAACCAGTGAATAGGCCAACAATCAATAATAATCCTATATCAGCTTTTAAAATTGCAGCAGCAGCAATAGGACCAGGAGTGGGTGGGACAAAAACATGGGCAGAGTAAAGACCAGTTGCTAGGCATACTGCTAATATTATAATGTTTTTACCTGAAGTTTTAGAAATCTCCTTTATTATTGAAGACATTATAATAAAAGCTGCATCACAAAAAACAGGAATTGATAATATAAATCCAAATATATTCAGAGTGACAGGGATTCTTTCAAGTCCAAAAAATGAAAAAAAACTATCTACCATCTTTCTCGTAGATCCAGTTTCCATTAATATTTTGCCTAATAATGTTCCAATTAAAATTAGTGGTCCAATACCAAAAAGAATATTTTTAAATCCTACAAATACTAATGATAATGTATTCAAAAAATTCATCTCTAACAAAAGACCTGAGATTAATGCACTAGTAATAAGTGTTAAATATGGCTTGAATTTATACCTAACAGATATTATAAACAATAAGGAGAGAATTATTACTAGTCTTAACATATCTATCTTTCTTTAAGGTATTGATAAATATCCTCTTCAATATATTTCATTGTATTGGTATTTAATTTAGTATCCTTTCTATTTTTTGTAGAAAGTGAAATAATTTTTTCAATATTTGAGTTAACAAAATCGGATGTATTGAGAAGACTTTTACCACAAATAATTATAGTTGGTATTTTATACTTTCTAATTCTATCAATAATGCTTTGTACTGCTTTACCATTTAAAGTTTGTTGATCAACTCGTCCTTCTCCAGTTATAACATAATCATATACATTATTCAATAAATGTTTATTGATTGAGCTTTTATCAAAAATTAGCTCTATTCCATTGATAAACTCACAGTTTGTAAATAATTTTAATCCATACCCAGACGCACCTGCTGCACCACTACCTTCAATATTTGATATATCTTTTTTAAAATATTCTGAGAGTACTTCATGTAATTTGATACCTGAATCTTCAAGAAATTTTATATCAGCTTTTGAAGCTCCTTTTTGCTTACCATAGACTTTAGCACATCCTTTTTCTCCAAAAGTTATATTTGAGACATCATTTACTACTTTCCAATTTATCTTGGAAATTTTATGTTTAATACTGTCTGGAAAATTTATTTTCACTATTTCTGAAAGATTAGACCCTTTTGGTATTAAATTGTTGTCGTTTTTATCTAAAAATAAAACCCCGATAGCAGACATCATTCCTAGTCCAAAATCATTAGTACTACTCCCACCAATACCAATAATTATGTTTTTTACGCCATTATCTATTGCATTTTTGATTTCAATGCCTGTTCCATATGTAGTTGTCAACAAAGGATTCTTTTCAAAGTTTTCTAGTTTTGATAAACCAGAGGAGTTTGCTAGTTCAATATAGGCTGTGTCTTTTTCCTTATTTAATAGATATGAGGTCTTTATATCCCTCATTAACGAATCCTTACCTGATAAAAAGATCTCATCAAGATTATCAATTGTTTTCAATGACTCAAGAAACCCGTCCCCCCCGTCAGAGATTGATATTGATGTAAATTTAGCTGACTTGTCAAACCTAATTATCCCCTTTTTTAAAGATTCAATCACTTGAATTGATGAAACAGACCCTTTAAATTTGTCAGGAATTAAAAGAAATCTCATTTTTTGTTTATTAATCTTATTAGTTGCTGTGAGCACATATATCCTGGTGTGCCTGCAACACTTCCACAAGGAAAACTTCCAGCCCCACAATAATATATATTTTCATAGTCATAATAAGAATAAAATTTTTCAGGGTCTGAACTAAATGTCCTTTTATCAAAGTTTTGATTTCCTGTCATGGCAGAGTGGTCAATGTTACCTTTAGGAAAAAGGAATATCTCATTTAAATCTTTTGGAGTCAGAAATTTACTAAAAATTAAATCATCTGTATTTTCGATAAAAGGTAGAACACTGGAAATAATCTTATTCTCGACATCCTTCAAATTTATTGAGGTTTTTTGATAACTTAAATTTTTTGTAAAAAAAATTACTTTTTCAAAGTTTTCATTGTTGTTCATTGATCTCTGGGCGCTTCCGTCAGGGTATATCTGAATATATCCAGGGAAATAATCCCCTAAATTTAACAGTGAGTTTTGACTCGCTGTTTCATACTCTTGCAATGAATCAACAGAAAAAATAAATCTAAAAGAATTAGAGTAATTATTTGAGTCCTTCCATCTTATTGGGTTTCTGAAAAATGCCGTAACTTTTCCACTAGTACCGATTAGATTAAGATCAATTTCTTTTTTATCGAAATTATTTATAAGTTTTGTGGGAGTTACTGGATCAGTAGCAAAAATTAAATAATCATAGTTGGCTTTTATCTGTTTTGATTTCTTCTCAAAACTAATATAATTAGATTCTGTATTTATCTCATTTATTGAAGAGCCCAAGTAAAATTTAACTCCTAAATCATTATTTAATTTTGTTAATGACTCTGTAATTTTCCATATTCCCTTTTTAACAAAACCCCAATAGCCATTGTATATAGATCCTGAATCCATTAAAGGAATAGTAAAAGCTGTTCCAGGCTCATAAATTGAAGCTGGTCCACTTTCAGTCACCGTCATTCCCATATAAAGCTTTGTTTTTTCGGATGTAAAATAAGTATCAAGTAAGTCTTTTGCTGAACCAGAAATCCATAAATTAGTCAATTCATCTCCTAATATTTCTTTCGCTAAATCAGTTGATGGAGCTCTCGCCTCTTTGTAGAGATTTTGAATAAAATTTATAACTTTATTTTCATCATCCCTAAATTCTTTAACTCGTCCTTTTTCCCCCCATTTATTAAAAAGTTCATTTTCTAATTTATTATGATCCTGGTAAATTTTTGTAGGAGATTTTTCATTTTTAAAATAGACTAACTTAGGGGTATCAGGGAAGAAACCATTTACTTTGTTTACTAATCCAGTTTCCTTAAAAATAAAATCAGGCATCATTCCAAGAACAGTTGCTCCGTATGCATAGTCTATCTTCTTTCCTTCAAAGCTTACAGTATCTTTAATACACGCTCCCCCGGTAAAATCCTTTTTTTCAATGATAGAAACTTTAAAACCTTCTTTAGCTAGATAGTTAGCAGCCACTAAACCATTAATTCCACTTCCAATTATAATTACTCTTTTCATAATTCCATATCTAATATATTATAATTGAATTAATTAAAACAAAATTAAATAATCAAAAAAGGGAGATCTAGAGATCTCCCTTTTAATAACAAAACTAATTATGGTTTTTAGGATGAAAAATATGCTTTTGCACCGTGTTCTGTTATATCCAAACCTAATGACTCTTCGTCTTCAGTTACCCTAAGCCCAACAATGGATTTTACGAAAATTGTTATTAATAACGCTCCTATAACACAAAACAGGCCCACAATACCTACACTTGCAAGTTGTACCATAAATTGCTGAATTGAGGCTGATTCTCCAAGTATTCCTACAGCTAACGTTCCCCATATTCCAGCAAATAAATGAACAGGAATTGCTCCAACAGGATCATCAAGTTTACATTTATCTAAAAGGGCTACACCTAATACAACTATGACTCCACCAATAGCTCCAATTATAATTGCTTCTGTTGGTCCCATTTGATCAGCACCAGCTGTAATTCCAACCAGTCCTCCTAAAACACCATTCATAAACATAGTGATATCTAGATTTTTATATAAAAAATTTGAGAAAAATGCTGCACCTATACCACCTGCAGCAGCAGCCAAACATGTAGTAACAAGAACTAAAGATGTATTAGCTGGATCAGCAGACAATACTGAACCACCATTAAATCCGAACCATCCTAACCAAAGAATTAAAACCCCAGCAGCTGATAAAGGAATGTTTGAGCCTGGAATTGCTAAAGTTTTTCCTGAATCATCAAATTTTCCTTTTCTAGCCCCTAAAAGATATATAATAATTAAGGCACCCCATCCTCCTACTGAATGAACTAATGTAGATCCTGCAAAATCATAAAAACCGAATACTTCATAAAGGAAACCTGATCCCCATTGCCATGAACCAACTATAGGATATACAATTCCTACGTACATAAATACAATTAACATAAATGAATTAATTTTAATTCTTTCAGCAACAGCACCTGAAATAATTGTACCTGCAGTTGCAGCAAACATTGCTTGAAATAAAAAATCAGTCCAATATGTATATCCTTCGTTATAAGATAAGTCAGCTGCTGTGATTGAATCTAAACCAGCTCCTGCAAAACCAAGAACTCCATTTCCTATTATATTAAATTCTCCTGGATACATTAAATTGAATCCAAAAAGACAATAGACAATAATCCCCATTGTAATAATAAAAAAGTTTTTAAATAAAATGTTAATTGTATTTTTTTGTCTAGTCAGACCGATCTCTAAAAATGAAAATCCAAGATGCATAAAAAAAACTAATGCTGCACATAGCATCATCCATACGTTGTTTGTTGTTAATAATTCCATGATATTTAATTGAATGATTTGTTACCTTTTTCTCCAGTTCTTATACGGTATGCTTCTTCACATGGATATACAAAGATTTTCCCATCTCCAACATTACCAGTTGCTCCAGACTTTAAAATTGCTTCAATAGTTATATCTACAAATGAGTCAGAAACTATGATTGATAAACATCTTCTTTGGATATCTTTAGTGCTATATGTTATACCTCTGTAAACATTACCAATTTTTTCATTTCCAACACCTGTAACATCCCAGTAGCTGAAAAAGTATACTTCTGCATCATGCAGAGCATTTACGACTTCGTCAAATTTTGACTTTCTAATGATTGCTTCTATCTTCTTCATAATATTTTAATTTTAGAAACTAATACCAAAAACCAAAAATGCTGTTTCAGCTTCTGGATTTACAATGAATGATCCAAATACAGGTAATGAATAGGATTCAGAAATTGTAATTTCTTTAGAACCAGAGAATGACATATTTACAAGACCAGATCCTCCGTTTGCATACCAAGAATCTCCTTGATCGTCACCATATCCTATTGCAACATTAACAGGACCTGCGTCAAATCCTAATTCTATATATAAAGCCTCTTGTTCTGAAAAATATCCGGTCATTATATCTACTCCAAATAAAGATGTTGAGCCACTTATTTCCATGTAGTCTCCCTGAAAAAAACCTTCTCCTTTTGTGTATTTTCCACCTTCACCAGGGAATGTATAATTTGTTAGTGTCAGTGCTAATGGCCCAAAGTCGTAACTTAGATATGCGTCAAGCTCATTGCCGCCGCCCTTTGCTGAAGTAGGAAAACTCCCCCATAATCCAGCTTCAAGGTTTCCGGAGCCTAGAGTCATATAAGGTTGTATATGAGCACCAGATCCAAATTGAGTACCTCTCCAAACATAAGAACTCACAATATCCGCTCCAAAATCTTGAGAATAACTAGTATTTAAGGATAAAAAAGCAATAATTGTAAAAAAAGTAATTCTTAAATAATGAGAAACTTTTAGTTTGTTTTTATTCATAATGATAGATTTAAAATTTGTTGGTATTAAATCTAATACTTATGAAATTTCATAATTATAATTTGACTATAAAAAATTTAAGTTTTATGAAAATGATATTTTTTAAATATTTTTTTATAAAATATGATTAATAATATGGCAAATTTTATTCAAATTATCAGTTTGAATAATCAACTTGAATTAAGATTTCGTTTCGTCTATTGTAAAATTTTGTGGGTGCATCATATGAAAGTACAAAATGTTCACTAAGAATTTTAAGCTGTTTATTGTTTAGAGTTTCAGTTAACTCTTCTCTATAGCTTTCTTCTTTTTTAGTGTTAGAATAGCCAGAATATTTTATAGCAGCAAAGTACTTAGGATTTGATATATATGCTTCTACAGAATCATCGTTAGGTATTGGCAACTCCCCTGAAAGAAATTTTTTTGGAAGAACAAATTCCATTGTTTTGTTTTGATCAGACATGTAAACTGGAGTTGTCATTGCGATTTTTTCTTCATTACTATTGTTACCTGCAATATATCTGAACAGTTTACCAAAATTGTTATTTCTGCTTTGATTTGAAGACACTCTAATCATGGGAGCACTGGGATAGTATCTTATTTCAATTTTATCAATCTGATCAACAACCTCATATTCTTGAGTCTCATATTTTTGTGACATAACTAGAGTATTAATTAATAAAAATGTGGTTAAGACCAAGTACTTTTTCATAATGTTTAATTTTTTAAAAAATCTTCGTTTAAAACTTTACTAAGATAAAAAATAAACATATCACAATTGTGTTTATTAAATGTTAAAGGTGGCTTAATTTTAATAACATTCTTTTCAGGACCATCAACACTCGACAGTATGCCATATTTTTTTAGGCGGTTAACAATATAGGTAGTTTGCTCTGATAAAGGATTCATTTCATTATCAACAAACTCAATGCCTAGAAATAATCCTCTTCCTCGAATATCTCCAATTATCTTAAAATTTTCAGATAACTCATTTAGTTTTTCTTTAAGATAACTTCCTGTATGTTTTGCATTTTCTTGTAGCTTTTCTCTTTTAACGATCTTTAAAACTTCCGTTCCTATTGAACAAGAAACAGGATTTCCACCAAACGTATTAAAAAACTCCATTCCATTAGCAAAACTTTCAGCTATTTCTTTTGTACAAACTACAGCTCCAATTGGATGTCCATTTCCAAGCGGTTTACCAATAGTTATTATATCTGGAATTACGTTATAAATCTCAAAACCCCAGAAAGATTCTCCAACTCTTCCACAACCTACCTGAACTTCATCGGAAATGCATATACCACCATTTTTCCTAACTAGCTCATATGCACCTTTCAAAAATCCCTTAGGTAATTCAACTTGGCCACCACAACTTAAAATAGGCTCAATTATAAATCCACCTAATCCTCTTTTTTTTGATTTTATTTTTTTAATGCATAACTCAACTTCATGTAAATATTTCTTTGCTGAATTAGGACCTCTAAACTTTCCACGAAAATTATTTGGTATTGGAATAACATGAGTATTTTCAGGAGGACCATTTCCACCTTTACCATCAAACTTGTATGATGAAATATCAACACATATATTAGTATTACCGTGATAACCATGTTCAGATACAATAATATCATTATTTTTTGTGTGAGACTTCATCATTCTAATAGCTAATTCATTAGCCTCACTACCTGAGTTTACAAAGTGAACAACAGAAAGCTCTCCAGGAAGTGTTTTAAGTAATTCTTTTGAAAGCTCATTAATATTTTTATGAAGATACCTTGAATTAGTATTTAAGATTGCCATCTGACTTTTACCTTTTGCAACAACTGATTCATTTTCATGCCCAACATGTGCTACATTATTAACTGTATCTAAATATTTTCTTCCATTGGAATCAATTAAATAAACACCCTCTCCTCTTACAATATGAAGAGGTTCTTCGTAGTGAAGTTTGAGACTTTTACCTAAGAGACTATTTCTATCTCTAATAAGTTCGATTTGTGAGATTGATAAATTACGGTCTAAATCTTTAGATTTAAAAAGCAAATTGGGGTCAGGGCATAAATCTCTCCACACATCAATCTCATTAAAGTAACATACTCCAGGAAAATCTTTTTTATAATTTAGCATTGATAACATTATCTGAAAATGCAAATGAGGCGCCCAGTTTCCATTTTCTGGATAATTTGCTATTTCTGAGATTATATCTCCTTTTTTTACTTTTTTACCAATTTTATTTTTAAGCACACTTTCTACAGTATTATGTCCATATAGTGTATAAAATTCCAGATCGTCGATAATGTGTTTAAGAATAACAAGTCCACCATATTCTTTGTTACCTTTATCATTAATAGCTGTTATAACTTCTCCATCATAAATAGCACCTACTTTAGTCCCTGGTGATAGCCAAAAGTCTACACCCAAATGAATGGTTCTATTTTCTTTGCCATAGTTTCCAATCTTTTCGTATGTGTCAGATGTATATATTGATCTAGGCTCTAGATATCCTCCTGCAATAATTTTTTTAAAATTTTCTTTTTGAAGTTTGTCAATTTTAAATTTAAAGACCTCTAAGTCTTCTATCTCATTTATTCCACCAATCCATTCACTTCCAACACTTAAATCAATTTTATAAAATTTGCTTTTTTGTATTTTTGGAAATAGATTTTTAATTAAGAATTTTTTATCCTTAGCCCATTTATGAAATTTTTTTTTGTTTGGATGTGCATCTAATTCACAAGAACTTCTAAATGAAAAATATGCAAATTCAGAATTAACATTTGACCATTTTTTTAATAGATTCCATGCAGGTTTTTCACTAATAATTAGATAGTCATTCTCTGGATTATTGATTTTATTAATCATTGATTTTGTTACAGAAATAACTAGTCTCATTGCAATCAAGTTGTATAAGATTTTTAATTCATTATGAGATATGCTGAATATTTTATTATAACCACAAACAATATCACAACACGCGGCTAATGGATCGTCTACATTCATTATTCCATAAGCACATGAGATAGCTAAATCATTTATTCTCTGAGAATAAACTGAATCACCGAAATCAATAATTGATTTAATCTTAGGTTCTCTTAAATCATTAGACACTATAATATTGTTGTCATTAATATCATTATGGATTACAGACTTTTCTAATCCATCATATAAATCAAGATTTTTTTTAAAATCTGAAATAAAATTATTTAGAATTTTAATTTGCTCAGTGCTGAATTTTGATAAGTATTTCTCAACCCATAATGACTTTGAAATATCCCAATCAATGTTTCTTTTTGAGAAATTATGATCAAAACTTTCAAGTGACTTTGAAATTAAAGCTGAGTAAGACCCTAACTGATTTCTTAATTTTTTTTTAATAGGATTAACTGAGCTCCAAAGCCGACCATCTATCCATGTTAATAGCCTTAAAGATCTATCAACATTATTTTTATCTTTTATCAATGATGATTCTTGCATATCAATTGATCTAACTATGCTATTTGTTTTTATTTCACAATGTTTATTTATATGTTTTATTAAAGAATTTTGATAGTTAATAAAATTAGGGTCAAAATCTGATCTTGAAATTTTAAGTAAGTATGCAGCTCCATTAGTTGATTTTACTTTAAAGTTTAAATCAAGTTCACCATAAAGTTTAATTATCTCTCCCTCTACACCATATTTTAGTAGAAGATTTTTTTTAATTTCTTTTAAGGATAAGTTATTTATTTGTTCTTGCATTTATTCTTAAGATAATTAGATTTAGATTTACTGTAAACTTTAAATTTTATTTTTGATATTTAGATTTGTAAATTAAAAAAATGGAATGGTATTTAAAAGTAATCAATTCGTATTTTGATTTTAAAGGAAGATCAAGGAGAAAGGAATATTGGATGTTTTTCTTAATAAATTCAATCTTCAGCATCTTTGCTTTCTATTTAGATATTATTCTTGGTACAGTATGGGGAATTGGGTATGGTCCAATCTACATAGGCTATGGAATTTCTGTTATGATACCTCAAATTTCAGTTTCTGTCAGAAGACTTCATGATATAGGAAAAAGTGGGTGGATATATTTGGCTGTTTTATTCCCAATTGTTGGACCAATTTTTTTAATTTTTTTATTTACAAGAGATGGAGATAAAGGAGACAATGTATATGGCCCTGATCCAAAATTAGAAGTTTAAGGTGCAGGATTAGGAATCTTTTCATTAATCACGTTAATCTCAGAAATTATTTCATCTGAAAGTTTAACATTGGCAGAATCAATATTTTCTTTTAACTGATCCATGTTAGTTGCACCAATTATATTGCTTGTAACAAATGGTCTATCGTTTACAAACGAAAGTGACATTTGAGTTATACTCATGCCATGTTTCTTTGCTAAATCATAGTATAAGTTAACTGCCTCTGAACACTTCTGGTTACTAAATCGTGCGAGATTTGGGAAAAGTTTCAATCTACTGTTCTCTGGCATTGAACCATTTCTATATTTACCAGTAAGAACACCAAAACCTAGTGGTGAATATGCTAAAAGACCTAAATCTTCTCTTTTACATATTTCAGCACTACCAATTTCAAACAATCGATTTAATAGTGAGTAAGGATTTTGAATTGTTATCATTTTTGGTAAACCATTTTTGGAATACTCCAAGTATTTCATTATTCCCCACGGATTTTCATTAGATAGCCCAACAAATCTAACTTTCCCTGCATCAACGATTTTCTTTAATTTTTCTAATATCTCTAAAAAATTATTTTCCCAATTATCATCAACATAAGTAAAGCCTCTTTTACCAAAAAAATTTGTTGATCTCTCTGGCCAATGAAGCTGGTATAAATCTAAATAATCAGTTTTTAGCCTTTTTAGACTTCCATTAACAGCTTCTTCAATTGAGTTACCTTTAAAACCAGATTTTCTAATATGTGCAGTGTAGTCTCCTGGTCCAGCAATTTTTGAAGCTAAAATAATTTTATTTCTTGATCCTCTTTTAGTAATCCAATTTCCAATAATTCTTTCTGTATCTGCATATCTATCAGGAGTTGCTGGAACTGGATATAGCTCTGCCGTATCAAAAAAATTAACACCATTTTGAATGCTGTAATCCATTTGCTCAAAAGCTTCAGATTCACTATTCTGTCTTCCCCAGGTCATTGTTCCAAGGCATATTTTGCTTACTTTGATATCTGTACCTGGTAGATTATTGTATTCCATTTTTTGTTAATTATTTTCTGAAGTGAAACAACAAAATATAAAATTTTGTTTAGTATCAAAAGGTGTTGTATGATTTTCATATTTGAATTTTTTCAAATTAAGGCCATCACCAGAAAAAAGATTATCTAAAAGGATTTGATCATATTGGGTAATTTTTAGTCCACTACATTTCTCTGGTCCGGATTTTGAGAATGTACCAATCATAAAATTTTCGGAAAAAAGCTTTACTTTTTTAACATAGTCATTTATTTCATTGTGAGATGTTAAGAAGTGAAATACTGCTCTATCGTGCCAAAAATTATATTTTATATCAGGTTCAAAATCATTAATATCTGAAATAATCCATGTTATTTTTTTTGATAATTGGCCTAATCTATTTTTTGTTTTATTAATTGCATTTTCAGATATATCGAGAACTGAGATATTTTCAAAACCCTTCTCTAAAAGATAGTCAACAAATTTACTTTCACCACCTCCAACATCAATTATTGGTGCTTTCTTATCAATTTTTAAATCACTAAAAAAACTAATAGAAGTACTTGGAATATTTTGTGTCCATGACACTTGCTCCGGAGACTTATCTTTGTATATAGTTTCCCAATGTAATTTTTTAGACATAATTAAATTTACAAAAACAACTTACAAAATATACTTAACTTTATTTGAAATAATATTAATGTTTTCTTTAAAAATTGATAGTGATATTATAAAAGAAATATCTGAAGTCACAATTGATTCTCTTTTTCCTCACGAAAAGGTTTTAATTGGTAAAAAGGAATTAATTAAGAATAACTTAAATTACAATGATAATGAAATAATAATCTCAACCATTATTGTTTGTAGTGAAACAAATATAATAGTTGATGGACATCATCGATATAATGCACTAAAAGAGTTGGGGTATAAAAATGCGCCAGTTACAAGAATAAATTATTTTTCAGATAAAATAATAACTGATCATAGTGATAGTTTATCAAAAAGAGAGATTATTTATAACTCATTAAATAAAAACTTGTATGAACCAAAGACTACAAAACACTTGATATACTGTAACATGAAAAAGAGCTGGTTCCCAATTAACTTAATATCTTCTCTTTTTTTAATAAAAAAATAGAGTCTATTATGTAAAGAAACTATTAATATAATTTAATTTTGTAGACATGAGAGTTGAGCAAATATATACTGGATGCTTATCACAAGGGGCATATTATATTGAAAGTAATAATGAAGTTGCAATAATTGACCCATTGAGAGAAGTAAGTCAATATATTAATAAGGCAAAAACAACAAATTCAAAAATCAAATATATATTTGAAACTCATTTTCATGCAGATTTTGTCAGTGGACATTTAACATTATCAAAAGAGTCTGGGGCAAAAATAATATATGGGCCAACAGCTAACACTGATTTTGAATCTATAATTGCGGAAGATGGTCAGGTTTTTAATTTAGGCAATATAACAATAGAGGCGATCCATACACCTGGACATACACTTGAGAGTACTTGTTATTTGTTGAGAGATGAAAGTGGTGTTGAACATTCCTTATTTACAGGAGATACTTTATTCCTAGGCGATGTAGGAAGGCCAGATTTAGCTCAAGAAAACCTGAATATCACCAAAGAGGAATTGGCAGGAAAACTTTTTGATAGTTTAAGAAATAAAATAATGTGCCTGCCAGATAATATCACCATTTACCCAGCTCATGGCGCAGGTTCTGCATGTGGTAAGAATATGATGTCTATAACATTTGACTCACTATTAAATCAAAAAAAAGTAAATTATGCACTTGATAACAAATTAACAAAAGAGTCTTTTGTTAATATCCTGTTGGATGGATTAGAGCCACCACCAAAATATTTTCCTTCAAATGTGATAATGAACAAAAAAGGATATACCGATATTGATAAAATTATTTCTAAGAATAAACCATTAGATCCAGACGACTTTGAAAAAATTGCAAACTCAACTGATGCATTGATTTTAGATGTTAGAAAACCAGAGGATTATGAAAACAGCCATATACCTAGATCAATTTTTATTGGTTTAGATGGCTCTTTTGCTCCATGGGTTGGAGAAATGATTACAGATATAAAACAAAAGATTTTGTTTGTTTGCGAGACTGGAAGAGAAGAAGAAACTATAACTAGACTATCTAGAGTAGGTTTTGACAATACTCTAGGATATCTAAATGGAGGTATCCGCTCATGGATAAAATCTGGTAGGCAGACAGATAGTGTTAACTCAATTGATTCTAAACAAATAGTTGACATTGATCTTACCAAGGATAAAATTATTGACGTTAGAAAAAACAATGAATTTAATACTAGCCATGTTGAAGTTGCAATCAATATATCTTTATCATCTTTAAATGAAAGTTTTCAAAATTTTCTTGATAAAAAAGATAAATATATACATTGTCAAGGCGGATATAGAAGCATGATTGCATGTTCAATATTAAAAAGTAGGGGAGTTCATAATATTATCAATATAAGAGGTGGATTTAAAAAAATTTCTGAATCTAAACTTATCCCAATAATTTAAATCTGAATATAAAAATCACTATATTTTTTTGTAAAAAATCTACAAAATATAGAGTTTAATTTATTTTGTATCTATTAATTCAAATTTTAAACCTGCCTTATCTTCTAATCTCTTTAATATATTTTCACCCATTGAGGAGGAAGGTGTTAATATACCATAAATATTATCTAAGCTGTCTTTTGCTAGACATACAGCAGACTCAGCTAACATTTTTGATGTTGAACCATAACCGGGATCTTTATCTCCTGTTACTTTTAATATTAAAGAATTAGATTTTTCATCATAAATATAGAATCTCATACTAAAATATCCAGTTTCTCTTTCTTCTTTATCTGGTCCTTCTCCTTTTTTAGGTGTGAAATAGTTTGCAATATTTTTCATCCATGTACCTTCTCTTGAACTAAGAAAAAATAATGGAATTGAAATAGCGATTGCTTTCATTCTCCCTTTAATTCCTTTACCAGTCATAATTGCTTCATCGTATTGAAAGTTTTTTCCATATCTATAGTCCATTATCGCATTACTTCTCCTAACTATTCTCGTATTAATACCTGCCATCAAAAATGGACTTATCCAGCTATTTATTTTTTTATCAAAGGTAATTTCTCTAAGGTCTCCTTTATCTAAACCAAATTGTTGCCCTTCTGGATTTAGGCTGTATGGATTTATTAAATTTCTTCTTATTTTTTTATCTTTTGATGCTTCCAACATAATATTATTCATGCTTGCATATGTTCCTCCGCTAAAACCTCCTTTAGTACCTGTAACTCTCATACTAATTTTTAGGTTTTTAGTTGACATAGTTTTATTTATTAGATAAACACCAATATCCGAGGGTATAGAATCATAACCACAGCTGTTGACAATTTTTACTTTATTCATTATCGCCTTATCATGAAAAGAATCAATAATTTTTCTAATCCATTGAGTCTCACCAGCCAAGTCACAATAATCAGTTTTGGAGTTAATACAAGATTTAACCAGTAATGTTCCAAATAATGAATATGGCCCGACTGTACTACATATAACTTTCGTTCTTTGGGCCATAATAGTAAGACTTTTTTCGTCAAAACTATCTGCAACAACAATAGGTATTTTGTTATCTAAAAAAGTTTTATTAATAAATTCAAGTTTTGACTTATTTCTACCTGCTATTGCCCAACTAAAGGAATTTAACTTATAATTATTGAATAAATATTCAGCTACAAGTCTTCCAGTAAATCCTGATGCGCCCCATACTATTATGTCAAAATCTCTTTTGTTGCTCATGATGTATTATTAAAGTTTACTATACTTGTCTAAAATTAAAAGAATATTTACCTTATTTAATAAAAAATTTATAAATGTTCAGAATATTTTTTTCTCTTTTTGTAATATTTACCCTTATAAGTTGTGAATCTGAGTCATATGATATAATTATCAAAAATGGTGAGGTCTATGACGGATCTGGATCAGAAAGTGAAATTATTGATATTGGCATTAGAGGAGATCAGATTATTAAAATTGGAAAATTAGATTCTAAAAATTCAAAAAAAATTATTAATGCTGAAGGCCTAATTGTTTCTCCAGGTTTTATCGATACTCATGTGCATCTTGATCCAATGGATAATCTTATAAGGCTATCGGACGGCGAAAGTCATATTAGACAAGGTGTAACAACAAGCTTTGGTGGTCCTGATGGAAGAGGTGTCCCCCTTAGATATGGATTCAAAGAATATCTTGATTCTCTTGAAATCGTTGGGATGGGTATGAATGTTGGATTTTTAACAGGACATAATAAAATTAGAAGGGTTGTCATGGATCTTGACAATAGAGAGCCAACGGAAGATGAGTTACTTAAAATGAAAATTCTTGCTAGCAATGCTATGGATGAAGGTGCTTTTGGTATCTCTACAGGGTTAAAATACTTACCAGGAAACTTTTCAAAAGTAGATGAGGTAATAGAGATATCAAAAGAAATCTCCAAAAAAGGGGGGATCTATACATCTCATTTGAGAGATGAAGGTTTAAAAATTATTGATGCTGTCAATGAAGCTATTATTATATCAAGAGAGGCCAACATAAGTGTAGTGCTAACTCATCATAAGGTAATTGGTAAACCAATGTGGGGTAAGAGTGCTAAGACTTTAGCTTTGATAGATTCCGCGAGACAAAAAGGAATTAAAATAATGGCTGATCAATATCCATATAGTGCAAGTCATACTGGAATATCTGTTCTAATTCCTACATGGGCTCGGGCAGGAGGTAATAAAGAGTTTGAGAAAAGAGTTGCTGATGAAACTTTAAGAAAAAGAATTGAAGATCAGATAATTTTTAATATTTTAAATGATAGAGGGGGGAATGATTTAGACAGAATTCAATTTTCAAAAGTTGACTGGATGCCTGAATTAGAAGGAAAAACTTTAAAAGATTGGGCGGTGATGAAAGGTTTAAAACCTGTAATTGAAAATGGTGCAAAGTTGGTTGTTGAGGCCCAGTTAAATGGTGGTGCAAGCTGTATATTTCATGCAATGGATGAATCTGATGTTGAAAATATCATGAAATTTCCTCATACTATGATTGCATCTGACGGAAGACTTTCAGAGCCTGGAGTGGGGCACCCACATCCAAGAGCATACGGAACATTTCCCAGAGTATTAGGAAGATATGTCAGAGAAAAAAAAGTTATATCTATGAGAGAAGCAATTTATAAGATGACATATTTACCTGCTAAATCTTTTGGACTAACAGACAGAGGTTTAATTAATCCAGGAATGAAAGCTGATATAACAATCTTCAATGAAAAAGAAATAATTGATAGGGCTACTTATGAGAATCCACATCAATATCCGGAGGGAATAGAATATGTTCTTATTAATGGTCAGTTAGCAATTGATAAATCAGTATTTATGAAAATTAAAGCTGGTGAAATTTTAAGAAAAAATTAATTAGGTGTCCACTCATAAAAATTGGATTCATTATATTCTTGAAATCCAGTTGATGGATAAAGTTTATTTCCTATTATATTTGTTTTTTCTGTCTCTAATAACATTCCACAGGCATTACTCATGACAACGAGCTTTTGTGCCCTTTTAATTAAAAATTTAGAAAAACCTCTCCCTCTATTCTCCTTGTTTACAAAAAGATCATTCAATATCCAATACTTACTGACCCTAGTTGATGAAAAGATTGGATATAATTGAACAAATCCTACTAAATCATCTTTTAATTCACAAACAAATATTCTAGAATCCTTAAGATTAATTCTTGATTCGATAAACTTTTTAGCTATTATCATATCAGATTCTTTACCATAAAATTCTCTGTATGAATTAAAAAGGATAGATAGATTATCAATATCTTTTTTTTTGGCTTCTCGTATCTTCATTAGTATTATATTTATCAAACATAAAAATATAAAAAACTTCAAATGAGTATTTTTAAAAAATACATATTTATAAGCTATTGCTTAGGTTTAATTTTTTTTATAATTCATGATTTCAATTCTGAATTCTTTCTCTTAATTGACCCTATCACATTTATACTAATACTTAATATTCCCTCTTTGTTGATAGGATTTATTTTTTATCTAATCAAAAAAAGTTTTTTTTGGACTTTTTATGGTATAACCTTTTTTATGCTATCCTCGATCTTTATTTTATGGTCAGTTATAGAAATTTATACAGGAGGAGATTGGGGAAAAATCCTTTGATAAGTTAGTCTAAAACTTTGATCATTATGTTTCTAAATTTAACTGGATGTCCTTCAGATTGAAGTGCTATATATCCCTCGGAGAGTGGTTTACCAATCATATCTTTAAAGTTCTCAGAATAATATTCATCATTCGCATATCTAATATTAGTATATGTCATTACAGTATCTTTTCCTATGATATGATGAATTATTGAGTCATTGTATACAATTATGTCAACACCGACCCATTCATTTTTGGGGTATTTTATGGCTTTTGATCTCATGCAATGATTTGGAGCAGTTTCACCTCCAATGTTAACATCAGTTCCAGGTGAACACATATTAAGTGTTGTCTTTACTCCATCTTTCCTGTTACCTAGCCCTCCAAGGAACTGAGCTTCAATACTTACAGGCACTCCTTGATTTTTAGGGATATTTTTTGGATTTTCTGAATGAAGCATTACTCCACTATTTCTATAAGACCAGTCATTATCTCTTACATGTTCACCGTAAAACATATACTCAAGTTTTAAATGATAATTCATAAACTTCTCCCTAGTGTAGAAGATATTCCCATCTTTATCGTCAAAAGAATCATATTTATCATATGAAACTTTAATTACTCCATCTTCAACAGTATATGTCTCTCGGTAATTATTATTTAGATCAAAGCCTTTAACTTTAATTTCCCAACCATCAAAATTTTTACCGTTAAAAAGTTTAGTCCAACCATCGTTGCTTTGACAACTTAGAATGAGTGAAGTAGAAATAAAAACTAACAGTATATTAAACTTTCTTGAGCTGTTCATTCATGAAATATAGAAAATAATTTGAAGCTTTCAATTTAGTAATTAGAAAAAAACTAATAAGAAAATATTTAGGAAAAAAGTTCCACACCATTTGCAAGCTGAACCATGATGTAGACTTTTGTAAGCATTACCACAAGAAAAATTATAAATAAAATTTCTGGATAATACTCCTTTGGAATTTTGTTCATTTTAAACACATGACAAATTTAGATTTTAGTTTAACACATTAATCAAAAATATTTGTTAATTATAATATAAAAAGCAATATATTGAATGTTGAATTTCTAATTTTAAAATGTGAACAGATACGGTCAAATAAATGATTTGCTTTCAGGTAACTTAACTCTTTCAATTTTTATTTTTGGAGTTATAGTTACAATTCTCGTACTAATTTCTTTTATATTATCCAATAAAGAAAGACAAGAATATGATAAAGATTATTATGATCGTCATGGACCATTACCTAAATAATTAATATGAAAAATTTTATTACAGTTATTATAATACTTATAAGTTTTAATACTTATTCCCAGGCACACATTGGTATTTCAGGAGCAATGGATTTAGAAAATGAAGATGCTAAATTAGGAGTGGGAATAAATTACATGTTAATACCAAAAGTTACATTGGGTGCTGGTATCATGATTACACCATTTGACAATAATAATGAAGATTATGAGATAATGTTAAATGTAAAATATAATTTTGGAAGATTTAACCTTGCAGCTGGAGTTATGGATCATGAAATGGGAACGAATATGGGATCAATGCATCATCATAGTGATGATCTAGAGCCATATCTTGGGATTGATTTTAAACTCTTTAAAAAACGTAAACTTAAAATTTTTTACAATCAATCAGAACACATGAAAACTTTAGGTTTAATGTTGCCAGTATTTAATATTGGAAAAAAAATGAAAATGTCTAATTAAACATATTATATGTAAAAGTTTTGTAAGAACTTAAAAATCACTACATTTGATGTGTTGTGTGTTGCTAAAGGCAACTAAATAAGCTTTCCAATTGGGGGGCTTTTTTTTTAGTCTTCAATCAAAGGCCTCTCTAGATTCTCGCTTTCTATTCCAATGCTTGTTCTGTCAGGATTTAACTTAGTTATGTCTTTGTCAATTTTATTAAATTCCTTATTACTTACATTAAAATGATTAACAACAGTACTTAAACTACTTCCTAATTTTTTATGAAATGTAGAGTAGGCATTTAAATGATTATCCAATTTTTCAAGGTTCATCTGGATCTCTTTAAAAGACTCCTCAACCTTCATATTATTTAAAGCCTTATTAGTAACTTGAAGCATAGGGAATAAACTCATAGGCGAGACAATCATTACTTTTTTTTGATAAGCGTATGAAACTAAATCTCTTTGATTAATTTTTAATGATCCAACTTTATTATTTAATAAGTCTTGATATAGCCCATCAGCAGGAATAAACATATATGCATAGTCAACAGTGCCCTCATTAGGCCTTATATATTTTGATGTCTCATCAATCCTATTTTTTATATCATTTTTAAATTTTTTCTCTAAATCATTTAACCCCTCGGTATCTGTCTCATCACTCTCTATCATTTTATTATAATTATCTAGTGAAAACTTAGCATCAATAGGTATAATAAATTCTCCAACTTTTATAATAGCATCAACAGCCTCGTTGTTACTAAAGGAGTACTCCATTTGAAATAGTTCAGGAGGTAAAACATTTGCAAGTAAGTTTTCAAGTTGAATTTCTCCAAGAATACCTCTTTGCTTTTGATTTCCTAGAATTTTTTCAAGTGTTTTCATTTGATTTGCAAATGTTAAAACTTGCTCATTAGTTCCTTTAATTTTTTCAAGCTCTTTAGTAACCTTTTCCAAAGTATCAGACATATTTTTTTGATCTTTCTTTGAATCTCTTATTTGATCTGCTAAATTCTTAGCAGACTCTAGTTTGAACGCCTCTACTAAATTATCAAGCTTAGACTCAATTTCCTTGTTCCTCTCTTCAGAGTTTAACTCAATTTGTTTTTTAATAAAAAAATAAAGTCCAAAGACAGAACCAATTAGTACTATTATAATGAGTAAATATTCCATTAACTAAATTTAATCAAAACACAGTTATTTCTTAGATAATTATAAAAAAAAACCCTCAACATGTGAGGGTTTTTTTGAAGGTTATTTTATTCCGGTGATGATTCTGGTTGATAATCATAATAACCTGCCATCGGATACATTACATGGGCATAAATAGTCCCTCCGAACATAACATATGGTGCACCTGTTGAAAAATCAGTAGTCATTCCATCCAATGAAGAAGGGTCTTTTGGCATTCTCATTAAATGAGGACCTGATTCAATCCACTGTCCTTCAGCAGCATCTTCTTTCATCATTACACCTGCCATTGTATTATCCTCTCCCATATCTCCATGAAGCATCCATGCATAACCATCTTTCTCCATCATAGGTATTTCTCCTGCGAAATATGCTCCAATCCATTTAAAAACTTCTGCATCTCCACACAGCGGCATTGCCTCGTGTGGATCAATCCACCCATTTGCAGGGTCAGACTGACCTCTTGGATTAGCAGGAAGACATGTCCATCCGTTTGATCCTTCTCTTAGAAGGTTACCACCCATATCTGGTGGACCGTCAAAAACAGTTGCATCGGCAGCAATATAATCAGGAGCTGCTGTTGAATATGCCCAGATTTGCCACTCTGCAGATGTGTGAGGGCCATCAGGCTCTCCATTTGTACTTTGAGTTTCAGCTGGCATATTACAACTTGTAATAATCGCCATAGCTAATATTGTGTATATGTATTTCATTGTTAAATAATTTATGTAAAACTAAAGAAAAAGACTTAACATCCCAAAAAATATAAAATGTATGATTAATATATTTATTGATAACAAATACTCTTTTACTTGAACATTATTCTGATATATATAATGGAATAATAATGAAAAAATAAACCACCAAAGATAATTTGATAATGGAACGGGATTAATATCAAATTCCCAGTAATCAATTTTTGGAGCAACTATTTCAATTAATAAGTCCAAAATAACCATTAAAATTGATCCAAAAAAAATTTTTAAAATACTATTATTCTTAGAGATTTTATCTGCAAGATTTCCAGTTATTATTACTAAAAGAACCCAATTAAAACCAATTACTATTGGTACATTAAAAATTTTTGGGCCAAGATTGTTACCGTATTCATAACTTCCGAAAAACAGGGAGTAATTAGCACCTAAAATTTCAACAATTAAACCTGATAAGAAAATCAATGATATAGTAAGAATTCCTTTTTTATCAAAACCTTGATTTAATATTAATATCAAAAGTGTAAAGGCAAGAACAAAAGGAGTTGAAGATAAGAAAAAGTCTCTTTGGTCAGATATTATTCCAAAGAATCCGCTTATGTTGATAAGCCACATGATGAAAATTGAAATACTTATTGATTCTTTCCTGTTGAATAGTTCTAGCATATTAATCTATTAAATCAGATACAATTTTTGCTGAATTTAAACATAGAGGTATTCCTCCACCGGGATGAACACTACCTCCACAAAAATATAAGTTTTTAATTTTATTTGAAAAATTCGGGTGTCTAAGGAAAGCAGACTTTAGAGAGTTACTAGAACTCCCATAAAGTGAACCAAATTTTGACATAGTTTCAATTTCAATATCAGTTGGTGTTAGAATCTTTTCTTTAATAATGCTACTTTCAATTTTAATATTTATTGTTCTCTCAATTTTTCTAATAATATTCTTTCTCAACTCTCTCTTTATCAAATCCCAATTTTGTCCACAATCAAAAGGTGAATTTATTAATATAAACCAATTCTCACATCCTTTAGGAGCATCATTTTCGATAATTTTTGAAGTAGAACATATATATACAGTAGGATCGTCACAAATCAAATTTTTATTAAAAATATAGTCAAATTCATTTCTTTGATTTTTACTAAAAATTATATTATGAATATTTAAACTTTCAAACGTCATTTTCATATTCCAATAGAAAACAACAGCAGAACTAGATGGCTGGTAATTCTTCACGTAATATGGTTTTTTTTGAGTCTTAAGTAACTTTTCATAAGTTAAACTAACATCCATGTTAGAGATCACATAATCTGCATATTTATTTGAGTTATCAACTTTTATACCACATACAGAATTATTTTCAATAATAATTTCATCAACTCTTGTGTTTAAATGGAACTTGACACCAATATCTAGAGCTAGTTTATGTAGTGATTTTGATATATTAGATATTCCTTTTTCAGGCATGTATACTCCTAAGTCATGTTCAAGATGTTGAATAATAGACATTATACCAGATGTCAAATATGGGTTTGAACCATTGTAAGTAGCAAATCTATTAAAGAGTTGTATCAGCTTCTGGTTTTTGAAATACTTTTTGTTTAATGAATTCAATGATAAAAAAATATCAAGTTTAAAAAAATTTATAATTGCTCTAATTGATTCAATTGAAAAAAAAGTTGAAGCCCTGTGAAGAGATCTCTCTAAAAATATTTTATTTACCAGTTCAAATTTATGCTTAGACCTTTCTAAGTAATAATTGACTTTATTCTTTTGAACACCTAATTTATTATTTAATTCATTGATAAGTTTTTTCCTGTTTGAAAATGCATTAACTACTGTACCATCCTCCCAAAAGTACTTACATGCAACATCAAGTTTTTCATATCTAATGTAGTCATCCATTTTAACACCAGCATCAACAAATAAATTCTTCAGTAGATTTGGCATCGTAAATAATTTAGGTCCAAAATCATGTCTAAAACCATCCATATGAAAATCACTTAATTTACCTCCAATAGATTTATTTTTTTCATAAACATGAACTTCAAAACCCCTAGAATTTAACCTAACGGCCAAAGCCAATCCTGCAATACCTGATCCAACTATTATAGCTTTTTTTTTCATTAATATTCCTTAATACTTACAACATTACTTCTAACAAATAATTCTTCAGAATACCATTTATCTTTTCTTGCTTTACTAATTATTTTCAAATGATTTTCATTTGAATAAGCATAAGATTTCATTTTACCTTCATTTTCCCATATACTTAGGGTAGCTTGTTCAATTATAGGTAATTCTCCAATACCTTTGTAATAATCAGCTCCTTTATAAGTCTTAATTGATTTTGCTGCTACTGAAGTACTTATTAAGAAATTTAAAAGTTTTTTAAATTTAACTCTTGCTCTAGTTATAACAGCCATTTTTCCATTTTTGTAATAGCTATTACTTTTGAATGGATCCACTCCATTCCAACTTCCTTTAGAGCTATATGGATCAATCTTAATCTCAACTCTTTTTGAAGAGTTGTTAATCATTTCATTTATAATCTTGTTTTTATTTAAAAAATTTTCTCTGTTTGAATCATCATCCCATGTCGAAATAAGAATATAATTAGAAAAATCAGGTATGAAACTAAAACCATCTCTGGAACCAGTGCCAAGTAATTTTAAAAATTTAAGCCCATTGTGATTTATTAATTGTTTATTAATGGTGTAGAGCCCCATTAACTTGAACATCCAGAACTTTTTTTGGTCAAAGTAAAACTGATCTATATAAAAGGTCAAAGTAAAATTTAGTTATTGAAATATACAAAAAAAACCCTATGTAAAATAGGGTTTTTTTGTGGTACCACCAGGAATCGAACCAGGGACACAAGGATTTTCAGTCCTTTGCTCTACCAACTGAGCTATGGTACCAAAAGCAAAGGC
>MDTG01201802.1_pt1 | contig 37822 bp, 37 predicted proteins | sample 811421 | NCBI WGS metagenome assembly MDTG01 (sample SAMN05326645, study PRJNA326480) | marine metagenome | isolation source: seawater | place: Pacific Ocean: South East | collected 2011
AATAGTATTTTCAACAAAGAAAATTTTCTTTATTGGGATAAAAATGAAAAAATTAAACTAGTTACACATCATTGGGGAGCAAACTGGAATAAAGGTTTTAATTCTTATAATAAAATAGACCAGCTGTTAGGAACTGCAAAATGGAAAAATAGATTAGCATTTACATATATTGGTAATGTCCATAAAAAAGCGAATTTTGAAAATTCAAAAATAATAGAACCTCTCTCTGGAGATAAATTAGGGAATGAATTAAAAAGTCATCATATATACATCACGGGGTCTATTAATGAACCTTCAGGTAATCACCATATAGAAGCTTCACAATGCGGACTTCCTATTTTGTATATTAACAGTGGTGGAGTATCAGAATATTGCAAAGGTTATGGTGTTGAATATAATGATCATAATTTAGAACTTAAATTAGAAGAATTAATTTCAAATTATGATCATTATGTAGAGGTGCAAAAGAATTATCCAAATAGCTCAGATAAAATGGCACAAGAGTTCTTAAATATATTTGAAAATGCAATAGAAAATAAAGAAAAATATATTCAAGAAAGACAGATAAGTAAAAACCATAGCAAATTTAAATTAAACAGTTATCTATTTAGAAAAAAACTATCTAGAAAATAAAATTCTTTCAAGTTCAGCATCAAACTTAATTAAGTTGTTGTTTTCATTTACTGTTTTTTTTGCATTTTTTATAATAAAATTCCGTAATTCTTTATTTTCTATAACATCTAAAATTTGATCCTTCCAAACTTCTATCTCGTTATCTTTTATAAATACAATATTTTCAAGATGCTTATAAATTTTAGGTTCCCAAAAACCTTTAGTTTGTGTGATTATTACTGGAACTCCTAATGCCATTGATTGAAGAGCAACACTCTGGCCAGAAGGTTGAAGGCTTTCATTTATTGGAATAATAGTTAAGTCTGACTTTTCATAAAGTTCCCGGATTTCAATATCTGATAAAGTTTCTTCACTCCATATTCCATTGATTAATTCAATATTTTCTGATAACAAATCTTTTTTTTCAACTTTTGTTGTCACAAAAGTAAAATGAAATTCTGGCATCTGTTTAGCAAGATTAATTGCAAATTTGTAGTTTCTCATGCCGTCGTTTCCAATAAATAAAATTTTATTGTTCTCTTTTTCTATGTTTTTTTGAGGATTCCAAAATTTAGTATCTATACAAAATGGAATAAATTTAAATTTACTTATTAATTTTTTATAATTATTTTTTGAGTATTCATACTCTCCCTCACTCAGAAAAATAATTTTATCAATTGTAATTAAGAAAATATAAATAAAAAATTTTCTTAAAATTAACTTTATTTTCTTTTTTGTATTTACGTTATAAAGCCCCATTACAAATACACAAGATGATTGTTTTTTAAAAACTTTGTTAATAATAAGCAAAGGTAGAGTTGAAAAGCCCATCCTTTGGTTTGATAGCATTATTAAATCTGAATTTTTTATAATTTTATAATTTTTTCTACTCAATATATTTTCTGTATAAAAAGGAAGGCCTGTTATTTTTCTTAAAAAAGTAAATACATAATGTGACAGTTTAAAAGTATCACTGTGTTTAAATTCAATAATTTCAGTATTATTAAATTTTTCTTTGATAGTATTTAAGCCATAAAAAAATTCATTTGGATAATTTCCAGTGCTATTAAATCTTTTTATTCTTCCAGACTGATATATATAAGTAAGATTATTGAAAATCATTATCCATATACAGAGTAACAAAAGAATTCAGTAATTGAAAAGTTTTCAATAATAAAAAATTTTCTCATATTAGAATTACAATTTGTTTATGAATTATATTAAAGAAGCTTATTATCTTGGACCTCTTGTAGTAACTTCCTTTTTGCTAGTTTTTACTAGACCTTTTGTTGGCTTGACTATTTTGGGTTACAGACTAGGAGAGCTTTTTATTGTATTTGCTTTTTTAATTTCAATTTTAAGTTCTTTTTATTTCTTTTTTAAAAGAGGCTCTGCTAATTACTTACACATTAAAAATATACAAATTATATTTTCTTTAATTTTACTTACTTTATATTTAAGTATCTTTAGCAACAGCACGGGGCTGCTTAGTTCTTATACATATAAAATTAGTTCTTATGTATGGACTATTGGTTACCTGTTTCTAATCTTATATTTTTTCCAAAATAATTCTGTCATAAATAAATATAGAAAAATAATTTTACTGGTTTTTCTTCTTATACCAATAGTTCATTACTATTTTTCTACTGGCTTTTACCCTAATTTTGTTATTGATTTTTTCATACTACACTCTGATAAATTTGAATTTACAAAAGCTTCAGATATTATGCTGTCTTATGTAGTAGCGAATATTTTAAATCTAAAACTCAATAAAAATTATACATTTAATCTTTACTATTTATATTTAACTGGAGCATTGCTCCTACCTTTATTGCTGTTCATGAGCAGAGGCTCTTTCATTGCAGCTTTCCTCTTTATTGTGATGTTTAGTTTTTATAATTTTTCATTTTTTAAATCGAACATAAAAAAAACTATAAAAATATTTATAGTGACTTTTATTGTATTTATGTTCTCTACTTACAATGTAAATGAAACTGAAATAAATTATAGCTTTAATTTTGTTGGATCAGAAAATTTAGCAAATGATACACTTTCCTTATCAGATAATATTAAAGAAATTGCAAAGAAAGACCAGCAAAGAAAAGCATTTTTATCTTTATATTTTGATAATGGAAGAATATATTCTCATGACCCAACTACAGATTGGAGGTTAGATATATGGCAAGATGTAGTTGAGGATATGAATAATAAATCTTTAATTATGAAGGGTTATGGTTATAACGAAATAATTCCAGTAATGCTTGATCCTTCAGCGCCCGGAAGGCTTGGGCGCGATGGGTTGAATGAACATGTTCACAACTACTTTGTTAATATATTTGCTCGTGGTGGTATTTTTCAATTCTTATTATTTTTATTTTTTTATCTCAGTATTTTACTTTTATGGAAAAAGAAGTATGAAAATTACACAGTTTTAATTTATATATTACCTATTTTGCTAAATTCAGCACTTGATATGAGTATGGAAGGGGTCCAGTATCCTTTAGTATTTTATTTGATTCTTGGATATTTAATTAATGATGGTTTAGAGGTAAGATTAAAAAAATTAAATAATACTTAAAAGACTTTTATATTGATATATCATATTAATTATGCGTATTGGATTAATTACTGGGATTACAGGTCAAGATGGTTTCTACTTAGCCAAATTATTACTTGAAAAAGGCTATGAACTTCATGGCACGGTTAGAAGGTCTTCAACTTTTAATACCTCTAGAATTGAAGAGCTAATATCTGATTATTCAGCTTCTGGACAATTAAGCCTTCACTATTCAGACCTATTAGATTCATCCTCTCTTAATACTTTGATAAATACAATTAGTCCAGATGAAGTTTATAATTTAGCAGCTCAGTCACATGTTGCCGTATCGTTTAAAAATCCAGTATATACTACACAAGTTGGCACATTAGGTTCAATATCCATACTTGAATCAATTAGACATAGTAAAAAAGAAATTAAATTTTATCAGGCATCTTCCTCAGAAATGTATGGAGGCTCAGAAAAAGTCAAACTCAATGAAGAATCTAAATTTGATCCAAAAAGTCCCTACGCAGCTTCAAAAGTTTTTGCCCATGATATTACAAAAATATATCGTGACTCGTATGATCTGTTTGCAGTAAATGGTATTTTATTTAATCATGAGTCACCAATGAGAGGAGAGACTTTTGTGACTCGAAAAATTAGCAGAGCTGTAGGAAGAATTTCTTTGGGACTACAAGAAAAATTAACTTTAGGTAACTTAGATGCAAGCAGAGACTGGGGATTTGCTGGAGACTATGTTGAAGCAATGTGGATGATGCTCCAACATGACAAGCCAGGAGATTGGGTAGTTGCAACAGGAGAAACCCATACAGTTAAGGATTTTGCAAAAAGCGCTTTTGAGAAAGTAGGACTTAATTGGGAAGACTATGTGGAAACATCAGAAAAATATCATAGACCAAACGAAGTAGGCTACCTATTAGGTGATCCAACTAAAGTTAAAAATGAGTTAAATTGGTCTCCAAAAACTTCATTTGATGATTTAGTTAAAATGATGGTTGATTATGATATTGAGCTAGCAACTAAAGAATCAGTATTAATAAAAGAAAAGTTAATTAAACCAACGTGGGAACATCCTAAAGAATAATTTAATAGCTTAAGATCTTCTTAGAGAGTCATAGTTATTTTGATACCATTTGTAAGTATTGGTTAAGCCATCATTTAATGTGACCCCACTCTTCCAACCGAGACTATTAATCAAAGTAGAGTCAAGTAATTTTCTTGGGTTACCATCTGGTTTGTCAGTATTAAATACTAGCTTACCCTCAAATTGAATTATTTCTTTAAGCATAGTTGCTAAATCTTTGATAGATATCTCTTCCCCTGAGCCAATATTTATCAAGTCAGTCTTTATATTGTTTACAATTATAAATTCTATAGCTTTTGCTAAATCATCAACATACAGAAATTCTCTTAAAGGCTTACCGGAACCCCAAATTTCAAGTTCTTCTTTTGAATTAATTTTTGCTTCATGCATCCTATTTATTAGTCCAGGAATTACATGGCTTTCTTCATCAGAAAAATTATCATTTGGACCATAAAGATTTGTTGGCATAAGGTTTATTACTGTATGTCCTTTTTGCTTTCCTAATGACCTCCCCAATTCTATAGCCGTTAGTTTTGCCATAGCATATGGAGAGTTAGTTGGTTCAAGAGGGCCTGTCATGTAAGAACTTTCTTTGATAGGATCTTCTGCATTTAGTGGATAAATACAGCTAGAACCTAAGTTAATTATTTTTATTTTCTTATGCGGAGAACAAGCTTCAAGTAAATTCAGGTTAATTTTCAAATTTTCCGTTAGAAATTCAACCCTTTTTGTATTATTTGCAACAATGCCCCCAACTTTGGCTGCTGCAATTATAAGCACATCAGGCATAGTTTTATCAATAAGGCTTTTTGTTTCATCAAATGAAAAAAGATCAGTGTCTTCCCTGCTTGATTTAACGATATTGAAATCCTGGTCACTTTTTTCTAAAACATTAGAAACAGATCTGCCTACGAGACCATCGCTTCCAACTATTAAAATTTTTATTTCTTGCTCCTATTTCTAATAACACTCATTTTACATTCCCTGATGCCTTTATATATAAAGAAAAAAAAATTGAATAGATTATTTATAATGTAAGTGTGGATACAAGTTTTCTTGAAAAAATTAATCAGTACGTAAAAAGCATAGAAGATGGTGCCCATTACAGATATTTTCCTTCAAAATCAGGCTTAACTGCAAACGGGAAAAAATTAAAACTAGGATTTAGTTGCTATGCCTTAAAATGTTTATTTATTACAAAGAGTTGGAATGACTTAAGTCAATCAAAAAAGAATGAATGGGTAAATTTTATAAATTCATATCAAGAAAGCATTCCCGAGCTTCCTGCGAGTTCTTATATAGATAAGGTGTTCATTGACGAATTTAACAAATTTAACTTAAAATCAAAAGTAAAAAACGTGGCTAAAAAAAATCTCTCTTTGTTTAACTTATACAATTATGAAAGTCCAAAAAAAGTACTAGAGAATAATATTAGAGCAGAAAGTAAGCAAGCAATATCAACTCTATTTCAAGTTGGAGCAAGGAATAAAGTAGATTATAAAGATTTTCCCAAAGGAGAAGATGAAATATATCAATTATTAAACTCTTTTAATTGGAATAAACCTTGGCATGCTGGAGCCCAGTTTTCTGGAATATGTGTTTTTAGCACTACACAACTTGAGAAAGATGATAAAACAAAAAATATTAACTCTTTGATCAAATTTATTGATTCTAAGTTAGATATAACAAGCGGGCTTTATTTTGAAAATAGCATTCCTGAAGCTTCAGAATCTGTTAATGGAGCGATGAAGGTTATTACTGGACTAGATTGGCTCGGATTACCGATACACCTTCCAGAAAAGCTAATTGATTTTTGCCTTTTGCAAAAACCTTCAAATCAAGGTTGTGACCTTGTTGATTTGGTGTATGTTCTTTATAGATGCTCAAAAGAAACAGATTACAAAAAAAATGAAATATATAAATATTTTGATGAAATAGAAAAAATTATATTTTCGCACTATAAAAATGACGAAGGAGGATTTTCTTATTATCTTAAAAAAAGTCAAATAACCTACTACGGCATTGAAATTACAACAGGTGATAATGTAGCTGATTTACATGGAACAGTTTTATTATTATGGGCAATTTCAATGATTTATGATTTTAAAAATGATCAAAATGAATTGTTTAATATAATAAAACCCTAGATATCATATATAGAGACGAGAGGTTTTTTTGATTGACTTTCTTTATTGTTTTGATAAAAATTACAATGTTCAAGCATGCGTATCAATCTTTTCTTTACTAGAAAATATATCTGAAAAGATAAATATACATATAATCCACAAAGAGCCAGAAACTTTTAAAAATATACCTAATAAAATTTCTGATCATAAGAATTTATCAAGCTTCAATATATATAAATTTGAAAATACAAGTTTCGCTTTTCCCAACATAGACGGGACTCATGTATCTGAAGCAACCTACTACCGGTTTTTTATTGAAGATTTTATTGATCCAAAAATTAAAAACTTAGTTTATTTAGATAGTGATATTGTTTGTATAAAAGATCCTTTAGATGAAATTAAATATATGATAGAAGAAATTAATAAATCTGATACATATATATCTGCAAAATCAGAACCTCAATCAATTAGTCAAAACTTAAATCTAAGTTCAGGTAAATATTTCAATGCTGGGGTAATGATCATTAATATGGAAAGTTGGCATCAAAATCAATTAGAAAGTAAGCTAATAGATTTAGCAATAAAATTTAAAGATAGGATACAATTTTGGGATCAAGACATTCTTAATATATATTTTGATGGTCAATATTTAGAATTAAGTAAATATATGAACTTCACATTAGATATGGTTCCTTTCGAAAAAAATATTAAATCTAATATAAAAGACGTAGATAAAATAAAGCTCATACACTATGTTGGAAAATTTAAACCATGGTCTTTAAAAGGAATAGTTAATTCAAAATCTGAGTTTTATCAAAATAATTATAGATTATTATTTGAAAAAAAATATCACCTTCAGAGCAGCTGGAAGATAAATACAATAAGGGATTTGTTAAAAAGTTTAAGCACAGGTTTATTTTTTAAAACTAAATATCCGTTTAGTTTATTAATAAGTGTTTTTAATTCATTGGTAAAAAAATGAAAAGAAAGGAGAGGAAAATTAATAACAAATTTGATTATTTGACGAGCTATAAGTTAGCAAGAAGTTGCAATGTTGTTTTTTCTGAAGCATTAACTCTAGAAGAGTTTCAAGGCCTAGAAATTAATGATTATTCTACAGTTTCTAAAGACGAAAGACAGATTATTTACAAATTAAATAATTTTAATCTAAAAAAAAATGATACAATTTTTACAAACTCTTATTTTATAAAGAATTTATTTTACTTATTAAAAAACTTAGATCAAGAACTTGGCATTACCTTAATTACTAATCAAACAGACCATTTACTACATAAAGAAATATATAAATTAAAACCAAAATGTATCAAAAGATGGTTTTCAATAAATGTAGAGCATGAAGCAGAAAATTTGATTCCAGTTCCTTTAGGACTCTCCAACAATTATTCTCCAAAAAACTTATTACCTCAAGATTTTGATAATTTTAACGAAATGAATGATGGTATTAGAAAAGATAAGGTATATATAAATTTTAATATAAATACAAACTTTAAAGAAAGAGAGCAGCTGTATGAAAATTTTAAAGAAAAAGAGTGGACTGTTGTTGAGAGCTCAAACTTAAGTAAGAAAGAATATTATGAAAAACTTGCAAATCATACTTTTGCTCTCGCTCCTTGGGGTAATGGCGTCGATACACATCGAATTTGGGAGTCTCTTTATTTAGGAACAATCCCAATTACTAAATATCACCACACTTTTAGTACTTCTAAGGATTTACCTATTTTATTCGTTAACGATTATTCTGAAATAACAAGAGAGCTTCTAGATGCATACTTAATTAGTAGTAAAGAAAAAAAATACAGTTATGAAAAACTAGAAAGTAATTATTGGTCGAGTTTGATTTTAAATCAAAAAGATAACCTGCATCGAGACTTAATTAATATTAAATCGCCTAAATTGATTACTTTATTTTATTTATACGAATATAAATTTAAGCAATTATTTCATAGGTATCTTAAAATATTAATTTTTTATTCTAAGAAAATTTTTAAGCTTATTAATCTAGTTAAAAAATAGTGAACTTAGAGATATTGACATATGAAAATTGAAAGAGTTATAATTTCATCAACAAAACATAAGAACTATATTGATTTTTGGCCAATCGTATCAAAAGCTTGGAAAAATATAGGTGTAAAGCCAACATTAATTTATACAAGTAATAAAAAGACAAGTATATCCGAAAAGGAAGATGTTATATCAATCCATATAGATAAGATAAATCCAGTTTTTACTGCTCAAAATATTCGCTTATTAGCACCAGTCTTATTTCCTGATGAGGTATGTATTTTGTCTGATATAGACATCATGCCTTTATCTAAAAATTACTTTTTTGAAACAATTAAAAATATTGATGAAAGTAATTTTATTATATACAGACCAGAAGCATGCCCTCCAGAAATGTTAGCTCTTTGTTTTAATGCAGCTTTAGGTAAAACTTGGGGTGAAATATTTGAAGTAAGTAATAAAAAAGAGATTATAGAACTTATGAAATCTTGGTATCCAAAAGATTATATTCCGTATAAGAAAAATTGGTATTTTGATCAAACTATTTTAAGGGAAAGAATTGAAAAATTTAGACAAAAAAATCCAGGTAGAGTAACTACATTAAATGATAAGGATACAAATTTTAATAGATTAAATAGAGATAACTTAAAAGAAGACATGAATAAATTTATCACGAATGAAACAAACTATTCAGATTTTCATATGCCTAGGCCTTTTTATTTACATAAACGTAAGATAGAAAAAATTTACAAAAAGGCATTTAATGAGCATCAATAGCCGTTTGAGGAATTCTATTAAAATTAAAAAATTTAAAAAGAAGATAAAGAGTTACTCACATTTAATAGAAGATTATCTTTTTTATACAAGAGTTCTTATTAATAAAAATAAAACAAATAACAATATAACAATTGTAAGTGCATCGGATAATCAATTTTATGAAAGTCTGTGCCAGCTATTAGAGTCTATAAATAATTTTGAGTCTGATTCAAAAATTATTATTTACGATATTGGATTAACTAAAGATCAATTTGATAATTTAAATAAGAGTAAAGCTCTAGAGTTAAGAAAGTTTAATTTTAAAGATTACCCTGAATTTATTGGAGAGAGAGATGAGTTTGGGAAACTAGGAGCCTATGCTTGGAAGCCTACAATAATAAACGAAGTTTTAAAAGAAAAAAACGATGGCATTGTGCTTTGGTTAGACGCTGGAAACATACTTACCGGGCCACTTAATCGTTTAAAAAAAGTTATTTTATACAATAATTTTTACTCACCTTTGAGTTCAGGCAGTCTATCAGATTGGTGTCATCCAAAAACACTAGATTACTTTAATGTTAAAGGAGATCTATACAGCAAACCAAATTTAACTGGTGGTTTAGTAGGTTTAAATAGTAGTAATTATGAAGTTCGAGAATTAATTCAAAAATGGTATAAATATTCAAATATTAAAGAATGCATTTCTCCAGAAGGAAGCGATAGAAACAACCACAGACAAGATCAGTCATTGCTAAGTATATTATTTTATTTAAATGAAAAAATAAAATATTCACCGAAAACTAAAAAATTCTTTTCAATTTTAGTAAATCAAAACCCAGGAAGAAAAATTTATTTGCTGGATAGAAGCGAAAAGAATAATTTTAAAATAGATTGGTTAAAAAACTTTGACAATATATCAACAAATACGATAAGTTACTCAAATGCTATTTGGATATTAAATATTGATGAATTTTCAAAAATAGAAAAAAAATATACCAGAGAAAAAAAATTGCTGTTAAACATATTTTCAGAAAAAGATTTAAGTATTTTTTTAGATAATCATAAACTAAAGAAGAGTTTGAATACAAGATTATATATTTTTTACAATAAAGATAGTTATAAAGAAATAATTTTAAATGAAAATGTACTTGAAAGTAATATTTTCTTTATTGATAAAGAAGCTAATCAGCTTGATTTTAAAAATATTATATTATCAGTTTTAAATTCTTAATAATTTCTACCTGATCCATGTTGGCCATCATAATAAAATAAAGGAATATCAATATATATTAAATCTGTATGCTTTAATAATCCTAACCAGCAATCATAGTCCTCTCCTTCTCCAGGAATATTTCTAAAGCCACCAAGTGTTTCAATTAAATTTTTTTCGACCATTACACTTGAAGTTATTATACAATTATGAATTTTAAGAAAATCAAAGTTCCAAATTTCTGGATACCCTTTTTTTAAGTACTTTGTACCTTTAAATTTAGATTTTATTTTTTTATAAAATTTTTCTTTGTTATACAAAGAGTATCTTTCATCTGGGTTGAAGACTCCCTCTCCAAAGTAACCTTCTGTAGAAGAGAATCTAATATTATTGTTCTCCATAGTTTTAAGTTGTATCTCTAATTTTTCTTTCATCCAGATATCGTCATCATCAAGAAAAGCTATATATTTTCCATTAGCATTATTTATTCCATGATTTCTAACGGCACCTGGTCCTTGAAAATTATTTTTATTTATCGAATTTTTTTCTAAGGTTATTAATTTTATATCTTGTGAAAATTCATAATTGTAATATCTTTCATCATCTGAACCATCATTAATAATTATTATTTCGTAATTCTTATATGTTTGATTTTCAACACTCTTTAATGCATTTAAAAGATAGTCGAATCTATTGTAAGTGGGTATAACTACACTGATTAAATTACTCATTTAGCTAAGTATATTTGAAAAATAATTAAATCATTATTGATTTTTTATTAGTGTCCAGCCCTTAAGATATTTCATGGTTTTGTTTGTATTCCTAAACCATGGATTTGGTACAAATGTTTTATTTGAATTATTTTTATTTAATATTGCAGGAATTAAAGAAAAAGTGCTATTACTTATAATATAATTTTCATATCTTAGAAAATTAGCAAAAGTTTTAATTGTATCTTCAACAGATGAAGAAGAAGTATATAAATTTCTCGCATTAGAAAAAATTTTATTCTCTTTTACCCAGTCTTCGTCATCTGTGTAAATATCGAAGAAAAAGTTATCAATTTGTTTTTCCGCCTCAGTAAGGGATTCTTTATAATAATCCTCGTTAAGAGCCTCTTCCATGTTTAAATAATCTCTTCTTCTTACATGAAGAGCTGTCGATCCTGTTACTGGGATATTTTCAAAAGCTTCTTGAATATATTTATTTTTACTAAGCTTTGATTTTAAAAAATCTTCATTGCTTTTAATTAATTCTATGTCTTGCCAATACCCTACGAATTGATTGTATTTTTTAAACTGATATTTAAAGTTTTGGTCATTGTATCTCCCAATTGGTAAAAATTTATAATTTTTAAAAGAATAATTTCTCAAATAATTATTCAATTTAAAAATTATTTTCAAATACATCGGAGCTTCTTTAAAGCCATAGTTATTTATTGGAATAGTAAGCTCTCTATTTTCTGCAATTATATTTTTACGTTTATTTTTTTGCAAATAATTAGATGTATCTATATAGACAAATAAATTTCTTTTTTCTAACTCTTTTGCAAAACAAAGTTGAAATAATTGATTCCCAAAACCACCCATTAAATAAACGATGGCATATTTTTTTCTCATAAAGTTTCCTCACTCTACAAAATAACAATAATTAATTTTTTTTAATTTTGTTTGCTTCTATCTCGTAAAAATTATTAACCCCAGTAAATTGTTCTGGTTTATGAGTTATGTTTATCAAAGTTCCTTCAAATTCTACTAATTTCTCATCAATTAGTTTTACAGATTCTTTGTCAAGGTTAGAAGTAGCTTCATCTAAGAATAAAATATCTGGTTTTCCTAATAATGCTCTTATGAAGGAAACCTTTTGCATTTGTCCTGATGATAACGATTTTGAGTTAATTTCTTCGTATAAGAGGTCTTTTTTAAAGTCACTATAAATATTCATTTCTTTAATATGTGAGATAATTAATTCTTCTGGAATGTTTTTACTTAGGCCATATATTAGATTATTCAACAGTGTATCTTTAAAGATAAGTGGAGTTGGTCCTATATATCCAAAATCATCAGAACTAATAAAAATCTCTCCATTATTTGGCTTATATATGTTTGCAATAATCCCTATCAAGGTACTTTTTCCAGAACCATTTGGACCAGTGAAGATATTATGGGTATTTTTTTCAATACTCAGATTAAGATTTTCAAAAATATAATTTTCGGATCCATCATACTTGAAACTAACATTTTTCATCTCAACCATATTTTTGCTGTCCATATTATCTAATAAAGTAAACTTACCTAATTTTTCAAATTCGAGTGGATTTAAATCTTTTATATAATTCACAATAAAATGTTTTTTAGACAATAAATCAGAATAAATTGATGTAATTTGACTGATAAATTGGGCGCCTCTTATCAATAAGAAAATTGTTTCTAATTTAAGATTTAATTCAAAAAATGTTTGAATTACTCCAACAGATATTAAAAGCGTCGTTAACGTACTAAATAAATTATGATTTAAAAAAAGAAGCTTAGTGTTCTTAAAAACCAAGTCAATACTTGTTTTAATTGTTTCATCAAATCTTTTTAATTCTTCCTCTTCTTTTTTTAATAATTTAATTAAATAATAATTAGACAATATCCTGTCTAAATTATTATGAGTTTCAATTGTATTAAGTGTATTTAATTCAGTATTTTTCTTAAATAATAAGATAATTTTTTTTACTGGAAAAAATAAAATTAGAGAAATAATAACTATTGATAGACCTACTTGAAAGTTTAAATAAAATAAAGTGACCGAAAATGTTGCTAGCTGAAACAATGTACCTAATATTGTTATAAAGATTTTATAAATACTCGTTATATTGTCTGTTTCAGCAAAAACTTTGTAATTTATATAAGAAAACGACAAGTTTTCTTTTTTGAATAGATATTTTGCTGCATTTCTTTTAAGCGAACTAGAAATACCAACCATAAGTATTTCTTGATTCATGTGGTCAAGATAATTTAAACCAACTCTAAGTAGTACAAATAAAGGAATAAAATAAGTAAAATTATTTAAATTAATATTTTCCAAAAAAGTATCAGAGGGCATTTCACCAGTCAAAATAAAAGAAAACAGCACAACAATCAATATTTCACATAATGAAGCAAGATTTCTAAGTAGCACAGATATGAAAATTCTTAGCTTCTTTTTCTTTACTTCAACATTCTTTGAAAGTTTTTGAAAAGATAAAAAATCATTTTTAATTGTAATTAAAAAATTCATTACAATTAAGAATAGACCTATATTTTATTAATTAACTTATTTTTATTTTCGTGCGATTTTAATCCAGTTCGGAACTAGTAAATTTGCATTAGTAACCCATTTATAAAATGGTTCAGGTTGCACTATTACGGATGAAGAGCTTTCATTTAATATTGCCGCCCACCAACTATAAGTAGAGTTTGCGATTATATAATTGTTATATTTCATCATTTTTCTAAAGACTGAATTTACAGCTTCTTCTTTTCTTTCCAAGATATTTTCTGATTTTTCAATATATTGAGCTTTTTTAAATATATTTTGTTGAGAAACCCATTCATAATCATCTGTATATACATCAAATGTAAAATCTTTTATATTTTCTTCACAATAGCTTATTGCTTTAATATAGTAATCAATACTAAGTTCCTCTTTCTGTTCAAGATAGTCTGTACGTCTAACATGAATTAACGTATTTCCATTTGGAACTTCATCTTTATTTAAAGGGTTTTCTATATTTTTAATTAAATTTGATTTTATTTCAGAAAAGTTTTCTACTACTAAATTGTAATCTTGAAAAAATCCATTGAAACTTACTATCTTTGAGTTTAAATAAAAATCTTCTATTTTTAATTTTTTTTCTAAAATTTCATGCGATGTAAAAATTTTGTAATACTTATAAAAGAATTTAAATTTTTTTAATAATTTCAGGTTAATTAAAAAAAAATAATTTAATTCATTTAGGTTAAAATCTTTACAGTTAAAATAATATTTTTTTTCAGGGTTATACAAAAAAACTTTGACCCCGTACTTTTTTAAATATAAAGCGAATGAATATTGAAATAAATGATTACCAAAACCACCTGAAAGATCTACAATTCCAATCATTTTCTTAGAATAGTGTTGATTATTAAAAAATTTAAAATTAATTCATTTAATTTTCAAGTATATACTTTTATAAATATAAATACTTTTACTTAATTATGAATGATTTTTGGAAAGAAACAATTTCTGCGGGATATTATGACAGAATTTTAGAAAGAGGGTTAAGTGTTGGCAGAGGAATCCAGCCAAACTGGCATCACTCTACATTTGTATATATCAAGCAATTCATAAAATCTGAAGATAAACACCTTGATTACGCATGTGGTCCCGGAGCTTTCATAGGAAAGTATTTATATAAAAACTCAATAGGTGTTGATATATCAGATAAACAAATTGATTATTCGATTAATAAATATGGAGATAAAGGGCAGTTTTTAAGAATCGATGATTTTAACGTAAAGGATTACAAAGATTATTTTGAAAAGATAACCATAATAGGTTTATTCGAGTTTATAACAGATGATCAAATTATTGAATTATTAAATAAGCTACATTACATCTTAGCTTTAGGTGGGAAAATTTATATTACGACACCAAATTATAGAAGTTTAATGTCAATTTTTGAAATTCTAGTTAATAGATTCACTTCAATAGACTATAAAAATCAACATATAAACAGATTCGATAAAAAAAGATTAATGCGTCTTATATCTCAATCAAAATTTGATGATGTAAAGGTAAAAAAGATTTTAAATATAGGAGTATTTATTGGAGCAATAAGTTTTAATTTTTCTCAAAAAGTGCAGAAATTTTTATATATTTTAAATCAAAATAAGTTTGGGTATTTACTTTTAGGGATTGTAAAGAAATAAAATTATGAAAAATCTTAATGAAATATCAATTGTGCTTCCAACACTAAATGAAGCTGATAATCTAAAAATATTAATTCCTGACATTCTTTCAGTGCTTAAGAATTTAGAGTTTGTTGACTATGAAATCATTGTTGTTGATGACAACTCAACAGATAATACTCAAGAGGTAATGTCTAAACTCTGTTCAGATATTAAGAGCCTTGAATTTATTGTAAGAAAATCTGAGAAGTCTCTTCCAATGTCAATTTGGGAAGGAATTGAAAATTCAAAATTTGGTTATGTAATGTGGCTAGATGCAGATGGCTCAATGAGTAGTGAAACAATAGAGAAGCTATTAAAAACAATTGAGAAAGACAAAGAGTCTGTAGCAGTAGCTTCAAGATTTGTTGAGGGCGGAGGGTATAAAGGCACTATTTTGAACGAAGAGAGAAGCTTTGTTAGGTCAATGTTTAATGTTAAAAAATCTAAAGATTCTGTTACTGCTACAATTTTATCTTCGTTGTTTAATAAAACTTTAACATTTATATCTAAAAGTAATGTAAAAGATATGACCAGTGGATTTATCGTTGGAAAAAAAGAATACTTTATTAAATCTATTTTTGAAATATCCGTTTATGGAGAATATTTTGTTTATTTAATAAACCATCTGAATAGAAAAAATATTAGAGTTCAAGAAATTGGTTATATCTGTGGAACAAGGTTACACGGGGTTTCAAAAACAGGCAGTTCTATAATGCAATTAATAAAACTTGGAATTCCATATATTAAAGCAGCTAGAATAGCAAATAGGTTAGATTATGAAAATTTTTGATAATGATAACAATTTACTTTCTATTGTAATTAGAGCTAAAGATATTAACGAAGGAAGAAATTTTATTACAGATGACGAAGAAGAGATGCAGGTAGCATCTTTCAATTTTGCAGAAGAAACAATAATAGAAAATCACATCCACTTAAATCAAGAAAGAAAAATCTTAACTACTCCCGAAGTTATATTTGTTGTTGAAGGAAGGATTAAAGCTTTACTTTTTGATGAAAGTTTAAATTTAATTAAGGAAATCAAACTTATTGCAGGTGATACGATTGCATTTTTAAGAGGAGGACATGGCCTTATAATTGAAAAAGGATCAAAATTTGTTGAGGCGAAACAAGGTCCTTATTCTGAAGAAATTGATAAAAAAAGATTTTAATGATACAGGTATTTAAACCACATTTAAGATTAGGTGATGTAATTTCAGTTTTGCGGACTTTATTAAAAAATAACATTTCAGGAACAAGTTCAGTAGTAAAGGATTTTGAAACTAAATTAGCTAAAAAATTTGATAGGAAATATGCTATTGCGGTATCAAATGGAAGTGTTGCTCTCGATATAGCATTTCAATCTTTAGACTTAAATGAAGAAGATGAAGTTATAGTTCCAGCTTTCACAATAATATCTTGTTTGTCGGCAATAATTAGAACAAAAGCTAAACCAGTGTTTTGTGACGTTGATCCAAAAACATGGAATATGACTTTAGATAATGTTAAATCTAAGTATACAAATAAAACAAAAGCTGTACTTATGGTTCACACATATGGATTACCAGCTGATGCTATTCAGATATCTAATTTTTGTAATGATAAAGGTCTTATTTTAATTGAAGATTCAGCAGAAGCTCATGGACAAACTCTCGAGGATATTAAATGTGGTTCTTTTGGATTAATTTCTACACTTAGCTTTTATTCAAACAAACATATAACAACAGGTGAGGGTGGAGCTGTATTAACAGATTCAGAAAAAATTTACAAAACAGCACAACAAATGAGAAACTTAGATTTTACTCCTAAAGAAAGGTTTAATCACGAGAATCTTTATTGGAATTATAGAATTGGTGGAATTCAAGCTGCACTTGGTGTTTCACAGTTAAAAAATATTGATAATGTAATAGAACAAAAAATCAAACAAGGAAATTATTATATACACTTATTAAGAAATGAGACAAATAAAATAGAACTTCCCTTAAACGAAATAGATGGTTCAAAAAACCATTTTTGGGTTTTTGGAATATTATTAAAAAAAGAAGGAATTAGAGATAAGATTATGGAATCTCTCGCAAAAAAGAATATTGAAACCAGACCTTTTTTTTGGCCACTTCATATGCAAAAATATATTTTAAATGATGGGTCTATAAATATTGAAAAATTACCTATATCTGAAAAATTAGGTAAAAACGGATTATATCTTCCAATGGGAAAGCATATCAATAAAAAAACACAAGAAAAAATTGTTGAGAGCCTACTCTTATCAATAAATGAACTGTAAGTTTCTTTAAGTTATGAATTTTATAAAAAATAAAATAAAAATATTTATTAGGAATATTAAACATCTTATAAGGCTTTTTAACGAAAAAGAAATACCTAAAAAAAGCATATACAAAAGCAATATAGCTATAGAAGATTTTAGTTATTTTAATTATGGTATTTTTAATAAAAATCCAAATTTATTGTTGAGTTCTAATTATGAAAAAATTACTACAACACGAATGAGAGAGTTTAATAAAATGTTCAGCTATCTTAACAACTTTAATGTTTTCTTTTTCAATCACAAAGACAGAGATAAATATATGAAAAAATACTGGTCAAGTCATCCAATTTATGATCTTTATAAAAGGTCTTTATTTCAACAAATGAAGTCTGATGTTTTTAGATATTGTTTCATTTATGACAACGGAGGATATTGGATAGATTTTAAATCTACAATATTATTTAAAGTTGATGAGTTAATGATTGATAATCAGGAAAATTTACTAATCTCAAGTCCATCTAAAATACCAAAACAATATAAATTTCTTAAAGATAAATCAATTTTCAAATTTACTGAAGGAAAAGTAATTAATAATTGGGTTTTTGGTGCAAAAAAAAAGAGTACTTTCTTGAAATATTTAATTGAAAATATATCTAAAGATTATTTGAAATATATAAACCAAAACTTCCCAAATCCAAAGGAGGCCATATTAGAACTTACTGGACCATATAAAATTACAAAAATGTTTTATAAATATTTAACTGAAGACAAATCAAAAATAAATGAATTTTGTATTGTAAACGAATCAGAATACGAATTTCATTACATAAGTGATTTCGGTAGAAACTTTAAGTTAACTGACAATGTTACTCAAAAGCACTATAGCAATGTAGAAAATAAAAAAATCATAAAATGATTATCTATATTTATACTAGATAATTATGAATAAAATTATTTATCCATTTGAAATTATTCTGGAATATTTATTTTGAATTATTTATATATTTATTTTGGGGAAATACCCGATTATCTTAAGACAAGTATAAATTCTGTTTTAAGTGTTGATAAAGAAGCGAAGATATTTTTATGTTCAACTGTTGATCCTAACTACAAGAATGTAAATTATATTAATCCGGATGATATTGCATCAAAGCTAACTAAAGAAGCTATAGATTTAAATATATACAAAGATACTAGCTATGATGAAAAAGTTAATAAATTATGGAGCACTTCTCTTATTAGGATCTTCTATTTAAGTGACTTTTTAAAATCTACTAATGAAAAGGAGGTTGTACATTTTGATTCGGATGTAATGATTTATAAACCATTTAAAAAATTGAACAATAATTTTTCATTAAATAAATTAAATATTACAGAACTAAATAATGAGAAGTTAGTATTTGGCTATTCTTACATTCCAAATTATGAAGCAATCAAAAACATATGTAAAGATATATTTGCTTTTATAAATTCTAAGAACTACAAAGAAAATGAATATTATAAGGAACACCCTTTAAATGAAATGGAGATTCTTGGAGAAGTAAGAAACAATAATCCTAATTTATTTAACATCCTTCCAGACCTTCCTAACTCAGTTAATGATATTATTTTTGATCCAGCCAGTTATGGTCAATATTTAGGTGGGACACATCATAAACCAAAAAAATGGTACTTGAAGAAACAACCAACACTTGATCATAAAGTTGGGCAAGAGATAGACTCAAAAGGGATTAATGTTAAGTTTAAAAACAAAGAACCCATTGTCTCTTACGAGAATAATATTTGTAAAATTGCAAATCTTCACGTCCATTCAAAAAATTTAAATAAATTTATTCCAAAGGGTTATAAAAATTATTTATAAAAGTTAGTCTGTACTTCTATAAATATTTTTTTTTGTAATAATTGATTCAATTTCTTCCAACTTCCAATAACTGTAGGTTTTTTTTGATTTTATTCTATCTGGAAGTTTTTTAAATACAGGAAAATCATACATAAAATATAAATTCATTATTCCTTGTTCGTTATTTTTGCTTATTGGATAAGTTTCACTAAGAGTTAATAATTCATCAAAAGTATTATTTTTTATAATATCTGTATCATAGAAAAGTATTCCAGTTTGAAAGTATTTTGGATTATCTAGATCATATTTAGCTTGTAATTTTTCATAGATTAGACTTTCAGTATTAAATTGAGATTTTAATTTCCAATCAAGATCAGGAAAGGCATCATAAGGAGCAAATAAAGTATTCTCTTCAGCTAAATCTAATAATTCATTAATTTCATGATTAATTCTCATATTTATGTCTAAATAAAAAATAAAATTCCATTTTTTAAAAAACTCATTGAATAAGTAAAATTTATGCCATTGAAAGGGTTTACTTTTATTTCTCCCAAATTCAATCTTGTTTAAATGCTTATTAGTTTCTCTTGAAAATTTAATTTTTTGAAATCTCTTAATCGTAACTTTTTCATCTTTTAATTTTTTTATTTGGTTACAGTTTGTTCTATTGTCTGTAAGTAAAACTATATCCCCTGAGTACTTCCCAATTTCTCTTAGATCATGATAAATCTTTTCAAAATTATCCAGATATGATTTATTTGCTAAAACAGTAATTGCAATATTTTTAACCATGCTTAATAATTGTTGACGTTTATTCGAAATTTTCTTTTAATGTAATGTTTAATTTTATTTTTATAATTTACTTCTGTTTTCCAATAGTGTCCAACATTGTATAAAACTACCTTTTTCTTTTCTCCAGACATGTTTTTCATTTGTTCAATTATTTTTATGATTCTTAATATTAAATTGTAATCTTCAATTACAAGATTTTTTGACTTAATTAAGCTTTCAAAGTTTTTTTCATATGCACCACTTTTTATGCATTCTTCAATTATTGAAACAGATTTTTTGTAATCCATAATATCTATTTTACTTAATGAACTTTTTGGAAAATAATCTTCTACATTAGGTGCCCCATAATAAATTGGAAAAGCTAGCCCCAGATAGCTATCAAATAATTTTTCCGAAATTAAATTATTTCTTGACTCATTTTCAATAGCTATATGGTATTTATAATTAGCTATACCATCCCACTTTTTATCAATTTCATCTATGCCAGCACCAAACCAATCCAGTCTTTCTTGGAAATGTTCTTTTAGTTTATAAACAAAGTTTAACCTTGCTTTGTGGTCATCTGTATAGGACTTAGTTGAGCAAATTACACTTATTAATTTATTTTTTTCAATGCTATTTAAATTTTTAAAATAATTTATATCTTTTTCATTAGTTTCATAGGCAGAACGGTCATTTTTACCATTTATTAACCATGGTACAAAAGGTAGAGCAGAATAATAATTACTAGCAAAATTATTGTAACAACCATATTTAAGGTTGAATTGCTTCATGTAGCTTAAAATATAATCATTAATAAAATAATCTTTAGGATATGAAGTTTCACTATTTAAGTAAACAATATTGTTTGGGTCTATAAAACATTCTTCTGATTCTTTATTTAAACTCTCTATGACAAACCAATAATCAGGATTTTCTATATAGCTGTTGGTATAAAATTTATAATTGTTATAAATATTTTCTTTGTTTCCAATATATTGTTGAATACTTAGGTCTTCAGGCTGCCCAGGGATACTTATTTTTACATTTATCATATAATTTTTTAATTTTAGTCTAACCTTAAAATCTAATTATAAATTGATTAATCAATTCCTATCTATATCGAGTGTTATTGAAATAACTTTTTTATATCGTTAATGATAGAAGTAAAGAAATAACCTACCTTTTTATTTATTTTAAATAGCTTAAATTCAATATGTTCATTAGGGGAAGGAATTCTCCATGAACTATCAATAAATTTGTTTGAAAAATAAGAATTAAATTTAGTATGTTCACAGCTATAATTTCCAAGATTCATATCAATTGAATATTTAACTTTATCAAATAAATTTTTGTTTACTTTATATAACCCTATTCCACCGAAAGCACTATCTACATTAACTAAAGGCCTTTTTTTATAGTATCTTTTTTGTTTTCTATAGACAACAAAATAACGGGTAAATAATTTGCCAACGATTAAATATTTGTTAATTTTATTTACAACTTCCCAAGGGCTTCTTGTATTCCATCCGACTGCTCTGAGTGCGTGAATATCATAATAATATGGATAACCAAATGGAAATAGCGCATCAATATTTTTGTTTGTTATGAAAATTTTTATTAAATTAAAAAAAGATTGAGGAGTACTAAATTTAAATATTTCAATATCTAAATCTAAAGGTATATAAATTATGTCATTTAAGGTAATATCTTTTCTAATTTGATCTAATAGAAAATTTCTACAGTATGATATTTTCTCAGTCCTGAATATAAATTTTTCATCAAGATTATTTTCATGAAAAGATTTTATTATGTTTGAATTCAAATTATTTAGATACTCTTTTGTACCATCAGTTGAGTCACTTTCAAAAATATAAACTATTAGATTAATATCAGGAAATTCTCTTTTAAAATTTTCTAAAAAATTAACATTTTTTTCTAATGTTGAGTGACAGTTCTTAGCTAAACCAGCAAATATTAAATTTTTCATATCTATTTCAATATCATATATAGTTTTTAAAACATATTTCATTTATATTTGAATTTAATTAATTTAATACAAATTGTTATGGTTAAAATTAAATTGTGAACTATGTTTTGATTTCCACTGGAATAATTCCAGAATACATTAAATATACAATCAATACTATTTTGTCTGTAGATAAAGATGCACACATTATTATTGGTACTGATAAAAAAACAAAATTAAAGAATGTTGAGATAGTTTATTTAAATGATTTAATCTCTGCACAAACTCAAAATATAGATAATTTAACAACATACGATAAAACATCTAATGAAAACCATGGTGCTATGAATGGCTCACTTTTAAGAATATTTTACTTAAGAGATTTACAAAAAGAATTAGGGTTAGATCAATTTATACATTTTGATAACGATGTTTTGATATATAAGCCTTATCAAGAAATTCAGGAAAGTTTTGATATAAATAAATTTAATATTACACCATCAAGCCAAAGGAGGTTAATATTTGGATTTTCATTTGTTCCAAAATTCCAGGCTTTAAATCAATTGTGTGAATCTCTTCAAAAAAAAATAATTGAAGGACATAAAAATGATTGGCCAGACAATAGTAAGACACTTCCCAATGAAGAAGATCTTCTAGGCATGCTTTATCAAGAACAGAAGGACTTATTCAATTTATTACCAAACCTGCCATATGAATCGGGGATAGTTTTTGATCCAATTAGTTACGGTCAATATATAGATGGCTCAAAATCATATCCAAGAAAAATTTACTCTAGAAGGTCTATCAATTTCAATGAAACAGTAGGTATTGAACTATATTCAAAAAGAATTAAATTAAAATTTAAGAACAACAACCCAATTGTTTTATGGGATGGAAAAAAATATGAATTAAGCAATTTACATATTAAGTCAAAAAGATTTCATAAATTCTTACCCTCGAGTTATAAAATTTATTAATAATTAAGTGACTACTTTATTGTTGATATTTTTATTCCAATAAGATATAGTTACAAACTTTTCAAATTCAAAATTCTCAAACTCTTTGTAAGTTGTATAAATATTTTTATCATTTAAATGCTTTAATTCTGACCAATTTTTTAAAATTAAAATTGGGATATTAAGTTTTTTTAGGTTTTGAGAGAAACTACTGTTAATAAGAATAGGAACAGTCTTTGTCAGCAATCCCTCCCAAATCCTATGAGTGTCAATACCATTACCTTCAGGGCACAAAACAAACTTATATTCACTTAATTTATTAATATATTCCTCAGGGGTTTGAAATTTTTTATTTTCTATATATTGAAAATCATCGATCATTGATATTAAATCATTCCTTACTAAAAAATTGGTATCAACATTAAATGATGATAAAATTTTATCTTTTTTCTCAACATTAATTAAATTAGCTTTTTTTAAATTTTTAATTTTTCCATTATTTATATATCGCCTATTTTCAAACCCAATTGGCAAAAAAGAAAATTTTTCATTTGTTGGGATTGATAGATTTTGAGCAAACCAGTGTATTATTTTTTTGTCTGCATTGTGAATATCATGTTCTGTAATATTTTCGTCAGAATTATGAGTAATTAAAATATATTGATTCTTTATGTTGGGGTGAATAGTTTTGAAGTAAATGTCTTTTAAATCAGTTTTTAAAAACACTTTATCATTTTTTTCAACATCCGTTGGATTAAATGACATAGTTTCGTCAAAGACAAAGTTACTCTCTTTCCTAAAAGTATCACCAGAAATAAATGGAGCGCTTGAGGCACGATATATTTTAGGATTAACAACGATTGTGTATCTTCTTAACTTTCTTTCAAAATTATTTATTTTTCTGTTTAAAAAATTTTTAGTTTTTTGTATCAATTTAAATTCACCTACCTAAAATTCTAATTATGATTAAAAGTTTATCTAGGTTTATATTATTGGTCTTATTGAATATGTTTGTAATTATTAATAGCACTGATATAGATGTTGATCAGTTTTTAGATGACCTTTCATTCATCCCCTTTTTTAAAGAGGCAAATATAACAGTTACTTATTTACTTATTGCTATATCTGTGTCTTTGCTTACAGGGTTTCTTTTGTATATTTTTAAGCCATTTACAGAAATTTACTTACTTTATATCTGGAAATTTAATTTCTATTTTTTGATAAATTTATGTTCTGTGTCTACTACGTATATAGTTTTTAGAATTTATGGCTACTCTAGATTATTTTTATTGGTTTATTTGTTTATGTCTTCAGGCCTTTTATATGTAGGAGATAAAATAAAATAAAAATCAATAAGGCTTTCCTATTAAAATTAATGATTTACCATATAATTTATGTTTGATTTATTTATTTATTATATAAAAAAAATTCTTAACAAAATTAGCAACAAAGAAAAGTTTGAAGGAACTTATGCTTATCGAGAATATTTATTTAAGGATCTTATAGAAAATTTTGGCACTGATCGATTTAAAAATAAGAGATTCTTAGAAATAGGGCCAAAAGATGGCGAAGATACAGAAAGACTGCAAAAACTAAGCCCCGAACAGATTATCTTATTTGATTTGCCTGATAAAAGTGTGCAAAACGAAGAATGGAAACATACTCTAAGAGAGAAAGATAAATTATATATAAAAAATTTTTTATATCTTGATAAAAAAGAATATGACGATATCGGGAAATTTGACCTCATATATTTTACCGGTGTTTTATATCACAACCCTGAACAACTGAGATTTATAAAAAAACTGTATGATAAATTAAATATTGGCGGAGTGCTTGTTTTAGAAAGTGCAACAATTAGAAATAGATTAAATAGAAAATCTAATTTAGTGGAAGTTTGGTATCCAGATACATATAGAGGGACAACAACCATTACACACCTACCTTCAAAAGCAGCTATTAAAAGCTGGCTTAGAATGGTTGGCTTTTCAAAAATTTTAGATTCTAATTGTTATGATTATGAAAATTATAATGTTAGAAAAACACGCTATGCTTGTTTTGCTCAGAGACAAGAAGAAGATAAACAAGCAGTTTACTATGATAAACAAATAGAAAACTCAACTTATGTTATAGGTGGCTCAACTTAATAGATTTGGAATATTGATTAAGTAAGATATATCAATTGCTTCGAATATATAAATCAATTGATCTATAGGGGTCTTTATAATATGATCTTTTTGAGTTTTTAAAATATATATTTGTATCAATTTTTTTATATCCTTTAAAAAAGTCAGTTACTTCACAATTCACATCGACAAGAACGGATCTAATTTCTTTTGAACATAACACAACATTTGGTTTTTTTGATATTTGATAAGGGAGTTCATCAGGAACAACCCTACCTATATGAACTAATTCATTAAAAATTGAGGGCTCTATATAGTTTGTAGGGTGGATAATAAAACTTTCATTTTCTTTATCTAAATAAAATAGTATAAGTGAATGATCTAAACTAAAAATAGTATAATCTTCATTAAACTGGTCCTTAATTTCAAATGAAAGATTTCTTAAAGGATAGTTTGAATAAACTATATTAATGTTAGTTAAATTCTTGAAAGATTTTTTAGAAGATTCAGGGGCTAAAGAAGAGATAGAGCAAAACAACAAAAGTGCAAAAACCCAGTAGTAACTTTTTTTGTTACTAGATACATAAATAGGTAATAAACACAAAAAGAATAAAAGAAAAATTAAATGGTGTTTATAACCTGTTGACCCTAAGTAGAAAAAAATTAGAGATAATAAAGTTCCAAAATATGGAAACAAATCAAGGTCAAAAATTTTAATATTTGTAATTCGATAAATTGAAAAGACAAACAAAAAAATTATCCCTAAATATATAAACGGGCTGTAAAAAAAAGTCTCTCTTAGGAAAACATTAAATTCATGAAACAGATTAAAATTTTGCCCACTATATTTTAGCGGTATAGTTACTAGGGTTGAAAAATAAATATCAAGAAGGTTTCTTGATGTGTAAAGAATAAAAATAAGAATGTGAGGTAAAGAAAAACCAGTAATAAAACGACTTAAATATTTAAACTTATCAGACTTATAAAGCAAATATATAAATAATAAAATAAATACACCTGATCCTTGGTTTACTAAAGTTGAAAGACCATAAAGAACTCCTGAAAAAAACAGATCTTTTTTATTTGGATTATCCTTTAATATTAAATAAAAACTTGGACACATAAAAAACAAACAGAATATTTCTGAATATTCAACCGAACCCCAAGGTGTTGACAAAAGTAAAACAAAAAAAGTTGAGCCAAGTAATGAGTGGATTTCTTTTTTATATTTATTAGTTTGATATATTAATTTCGCAAGATTAAAAGTGATTAACAGTAATAAAACATCACATAACAACTTGAATACTATTAAATTTTTATTACTTATAAAAATTAGCAATGCATAAAAAATATAAAAAACCGGTCCTTTATCATCCCATTCATTTTCATAAGGTAGAGATCCCTTAAGTACATCATTGCCTACAATTAAATAAGTATGAATGTCTGAATCGATTGTTTCAAAATCTAAATATTGACCTTGAAAAATAACAATTAATATTGCTAAAAATAAAAATAAGTATCTAAAATATTTCTTTTCATCTATTGAAAGTTTTTCTTTTTTAATTAATGAGTTATTAACTTTTGATAAAATATTTGCTATTTTTTTATCATTAATAAATAAAATTACAGATGCAAATAAAGCAGTAGATATTATTGTAAAAAATTTTGGATCTAAATCAGACATTATCATTTTTTTCAATTTTATTAAAGAAATATATTTCATCCGATAATTTATTAGAAAAAATCTTAGCGACATCAATTTTTTCTGAACCAAATAATGTTGGGGGGCCTGTAAAATGACCTGGATATTTTGGATATATTTCTATCCAAAACTTAAAAATATCATCATAATTTTTTTCCCCAGCATTATTTTTGTCAATTCTTCCATACCAGTATTTGCTTGAAGGTAAGAATTCAATACTTTTAATATTATTTCCCCATATCTTGTTTTCAGGAAAATAATCGCTGTCATGAACAATAACAATATCAGTTATTTCTTTTAAATAATTTAGAGCAAAGGTTCTTGTTTCCCACGGGTTAGAGTCTATAAATGCAAGACCATAAGAGTTTTCATTCACATTATATTTTTCAAATTCTTCTTTTAGGTTACCTTTATTAAAGAAAATAAAATTAGATTTATCTGACGAGTATTTTGTCTTAATTTTATTAAACCATTCTTGATCATTTTCAAAATGATATGACTTAATGTTTTGTAGTTCTTTTACTTTATTTATAAATAGTGGAGTAGAGTTAAAACCAATTCCTATTTCAATAATATCTTTTTTCAAATCGATATTTTCTAAGAGTAAGTTTACAAAAGGCTTAAAAGACCCCATTCCGTTATCTGATAAGTGGTAGTTGTATCCGTTGTTTCTATAGAGTTTGTATTTAGTAAACTTTGATAAAACCAAAAACAAATAACTTATAAAGGTATTCATTGTATTTTTTATTGTATTAAGTTGTTTTCTTGAAATGAATAATTTGAATATTTTTCTTAACATATTTAATTTAATCCTAATTTAAAGAGCTTCATTTGTATTAAATCTTATAAATATTAACCCTTTATGTTGTGCGTGTATTTACTTAATTAATATATTTTTATAATTCGCTATAAGAACTTTTTTTTATTAATAAGACAAAACTTAGAACAATTAAAAATAGAATTAAAAAGAAAATAAAAATTTGAGGTGCAGAAATAATTTCAATATTTCTTACAAACGTAATATAATCATCGTTTTCAACTGGCAAATTTAAATTACTTAATAAATTATTCACTGTACTTACTCGAAAGAACATAAATAATAATTTAAAAAATATAACACCAAGAAAACTAGTAGAAAAAATTTTTAGATATGCCTCAATATTTGTAAATGATTTTAGGTAACCAATTAAATACTCAGGCTGAGAAAATCTATCATCTATACCAAACGTATTAATATTTTGAGAAAGGGAAGTTTGGATGCTTGTCTCGAAAAAAATTATTGAAAACGATGAAAAAATTGAAAAATATAATAAGTAATTGGTGACTAGCCTGTTTTCATAATCTAAACCCCATTTTCCATATATAAGTAGAGCTATAGGTATAAGAGAATAGAGGTATCTAAACCCATATGATGAAGCAGTTGATTGCCACAATATAACTGTACTAAATGGAATTCCATATATAAATAAAATCAACAGATACTGTAAAATATTGTATTTTTTTGATGTAAAGATAAAGTATATAAGAAAAGATAAACCAATAAATAAAATTGGAGAAAACCAGAAAATTCCAAATTCTGTTGAAAATAAAATTTTAAACATAGATATAAATATTGTTTTAATAATTATAAAAAATTCTTGATTGAGAAAAGAACTTAACTTACTTGAATTGCCATAAACTAATGCAGGATTCATTGTATAGACTCCATAAATAGCTTTATTCAAAAATAAGAAAATACTTAATGAGGCAATGTATGAAAGATAGAATAGATAATTATTACTTAACTTATATTCGTTGTTAATTTTTTTTCTAAAAAGCATCTTAATGATAAAAGGGATAAAGATAACGTGATAGTTTACCCACCTCACACAAATTGAAAGAATTGACGCTAAAGGTATTAGAAGAGAAAAATAATTTATTTCTGAATCATTCGTATAAAATTTTACAACTGTATAGATAACTAATGAGATAGTAAACACTTCATAAACATGAGTCATACTGTATCTTTCAAAAACGAAATATGGCATCCCTGACCCCATAAACAATAGAAATAGATAATTTAAATTAATTTTTATTTTAAGTTGTTTAAGTGAAATATGAATCAAATAGATACTAAGAAAAAAATAAAAAATTGAAGATAAAGAATAAAAAAGAATTTTATAATTAAAAATCTTTGAACCGGTGTTTATTGATTGTTCTAAGAAGTTTCCAACAAACAGGAAAGGGCTTGCCAGCAAACCAGACCCGATAAATCCTCTTGGTGCAATTACATTCTTATTAAAATAGCGCTCTTTTTCATTCCCCTTAAATTGATTTGAGTAATCTAAATCAAAGTCTATTGCTATAGTTTCCGAATGAGAATAGTAATCATGATCATCTTGACAACAAGGAATTTCTTCTACGAATCTATAGTCAATTTTTGTAAATAAAAGAACAATAATTAAATACAAAAAAAAGATAAATAACAAGTTGCTTTTTTTTCTCAGCATCTATTTATCATTTTAAAAAACAAATTTCTTGTTTAATGTAAATCTTAAAATAAATATAAATAATCCTGCCCATAAAAACGCAAATACATTTAAATCCATTAAAGTTCTAAAGTAATTTGATATTAAATATTCAAGAATTCCCAATGAGATTGTTACGACAGCATATCTCCCAAAGCTTTTTTCTTTAGTGCTATTAAATACAAATCTCTTTTGTATAAAGTAGCTATTTGTTGTAACCAAGATAAATGAAATCCAAAAAACAATAGTGTAATCAATATTCATTAAGTCAGTAAAAATATAAATTACAGCTGATCTTGAGCTAACACTTAAGAGTGAATTTGCCTGAAATTTTAAAAGTTGTTTTATCAAAATAATTTTTTCTTTTATGTGACTTTATAATTATATTAGATATATGTCTACAGAAACAATAAATATTTGCATACCTGTCTTTAATGAAGAGAGGAATTTAGAGAATCTATACAAAGAATTGTCTGAATATGTATCCTCTCTGTCTAAAAAGCATGATATAAATTTTGAAATTATTTTTTTTGATGACGGCTCTACTGACGATTCCAGAAGAATCATAGAAAGTTTTAGAAATGCAAAATTACTTTTTAATCATGAAAACAAAGGATTAGGCAATGCAATAAAAGAGTTAATGCTTTATACAAAAAGCTCAGAAGCCATTGGTATGTTTAAAATTGATGGAGACGGGCAGATGGACATAAAAGATATAGAAAAATTTTTAGAGAACAACCGTTATAAGAAATATGATGTAATTTATGGAAATAGATTTCATAAAAAATCAAATTATAAAATGCCTCTATTAAGAAGGTTTGGGAGTAGTTTTTTTAAGTTATTGATGAGATTATTTTCAATAAAGACATCAGACCCAACAAATGGATTTATTTACCTAAGTAAAAAATATGTAGAAAATTCAAAAATAATTGGAAATTATAACGCTGCTCAACAAATTTTGCTAGATGCTAAATTACGAAATTTAAAAACAGATGAGGTTGATATAAATTTAAATGTTAGATCTAGTGGAGAATCATTTATAGGAATTAAATATCCAATTATTGTAACCTCCAATTTAATTGCTTTGTATGTATACAAAAAAACAGTAAGAACATTAATTGCTCCAGGAATAATTTCCTTACTTATTGGTTTGCTCATCTTAATTTATGATGTATATCTCTGGGCAACCGGAGTCAAAGAGCAAATAATTACTGATCAAATATTAATTTTATTTATTATTTTTGGTGCTCAATTATCAATAACTGGATTTTTGATAGAGATATTTAAGGGTAGATCAGATTAGATGCTCTATCCAATGAAATTATTATTTCTATATAAACCCACTGTTCTGAAATTACTAAAATCAACTAAACTAAAATTGTTTTTGTATAAAAATTTATTGACCTCGGTAACTGTATTAGATTGTTCAATTCCTCTTTCTGAACCAAAATCAACAGATATATAATTTATTAAAGGTAAAGTATTAATTGATCCTTGAAGTACTTCAGGTTCAAAACCTTCAGCTTCTAGTTTTAATAGCTTTATTGTTTTTTCAAAATTTAATGAATCTAAAGTTTTACTTTCGACAGTTATTTCGTCGTTGCTTCCAAAATTAACAAAAGAAGAGTTACCTCCACTACTATCTAAGTACAATGTTCTCTCGGAATTTTTATCTGATAAACCAATATTATGAAAATTAGATTTTGAATTAGGATAATTCAACTTTAAACATTCGAAAGCTTCTTTGTCTGGTTCAAATGCATGATACTCTAGCTTATGATTATACTTTCTTAGAGTTAGATTCAACTCACCAACATTGGCTCCGCAATCTAAAATAACATCCCCAGAACTAAAATCAATTGAATCAAGGCAATAGGACTCTATTATGATTTTATTAAGTAAGTTTTCATCATTTACAATTCTTAAGAATCGTTTATTTGGATAATAGAATTTAGTATTATCAATTAATTTATAATAATTTGGTTTTTCAAAATACACTTTACCTTTTTTTCCATAAAATAAATTTATAAAACTACATAATGATCCACCTTCCAGTCTATTGATGATAAAAGATAGAAATTTACCTTTAATTATGAGGAATATTTTACCGAAGAGCCCTGGGTTTTTAATTAATAAGTCATTTTCTACAAAAGGCGGTATATTTATAATATTTTTTTTACTTATCATTATTTAATTCTATAAGCAACTTTAAAAAATGACTCTTCAGATATATAAATATCCTCTCTATGCATTGTGCATTTTAAGTTTATCCAACATCTGTCGCCCCTATCTGGCTTTACCCAATTCTCATGAGTTTGAATTTCTATATAAGGTTGTTCAATACGAGGATCGGAAACAGCTATTCGTGGATTTGTTAAAAACTCGATATATGAATTGGCTCGTGGGATTAACCCAACACATATAGTTATTAAAAAATAAATAAGATATCTATTTAAATTAAATTTCTCATTCTTAGAATAAAAACCAAAAATTCCAACAATAGTTAAAAGTGTTCCCATTGCATATCTTGGAATAGGGCCGAAAAATAGAAGGTATAAAAAAGACGAGATTAAGTAAAGCAAGATCATTAGATTAAAACTTTTACTTGAAGACTCTTTATTAAAGAAAATTAATTTAAATATATATATTGCAAATATTGAAATCAAAAAATTTAAATAAACAGATCTATAAAATAGACTTAAATCAGCATAAATTTCAGAAAGAAAAAAATCATTAAACCAAGCAGTAAATGTTAAATTTTTATCAACAAAATACTCCATATAAGCGAGGCTGGAGATTGTAGATATTTCTTCGTACGCTTTTGTTGAATTAGGTAAATACCAATCAAAATTGTTTATGCAAGTCAGGCTAAGAGGGAATATAATGCAACCAGTTGTTAGGTAGCTTTTTACACTCCAAACTACACCAAAGAAAATAGTGGGTATTTGTAAGTAGAAAATATTTTTAAATTTAAATATTTCATTACGTATTAAGAAAAAACAAAAAACAAAATACAAAAAGAAAATTATAACGCCACTTACCTTTAACTGAAATATAAAGAAGGTAAATAGTGAAAGGACTACAAAATCTATTTTGCTCGCTTCCTTTTGTTTAATTGCATTTAGCATTATAAGACTTAAGAAGCAGAATAAAACACCAACTGCAATGTCTTGTTTTCCAACACCTTGAATATAAGGGAAACCATTTCTTCCACCACTTGCTCCAAAGTTATCTAAAAAGGAAAAAAGTAGCAAAAAGATTGAAGCAGCTTTTAAGTTTTTATTTTTTGAAGAGAGAATATTGTATGAGATGAATATAAAGAAAAAGTGAATGAAAAAAAGAGTTAAAAAGTGAAGAAGGATAAAGGATGAATCAATCCAAAGAATTGAAGAGATATATTCATTTATAGAAGACATTCCAAAAGGCCAAAAAATATTTACCATACCTACTATTAAGTTTGATTCCCTAAGCCAGTTTTGATGATTGAGATGATAATAACCAGCATCATAGTGAAAATTTGTAGTAGAAGAACTAATAATTAGTATTGAAGGGATAACTATATAGAACAAAAAATTATCAAGACTTAGAAGATTGGGTAAATCAATCTTTAATTTAATGTTAAAAAGATTTATAAGAAGGATGGATCCTAAGAGAAATAAAACTGAAACATCTTTCAGGGGCAGGAAAAAATTTATAATTATTAAGAAGTTTCCTAAAAAAACTAAACCAATTAATGGATACAGAATACTTGGTTTTAATTTAAATATATTTTTTGGTAGTTCATTTGAATTAAATAAAAGCTTTTGAATAATTAAAACAAAAGACCTACCAAATAAAAATAGAAAAAAATAAAATAATAGATATTTTGAATAAAGTTGAGCAAAAAGTGAGATTATTTGAACCATTAGAAAATTCTAGTATTTTTTTAATTTTTTCATTATTGATTAAGAAATTCTATTTTATAAGGCCATGAATTAATATCATTGCTTTGATCAAGACTATGTGGCAGGTTGCCCCCTATATTATTTGAATTACTAAATCTTGAGAAAGTTAATTCAATTACATCTGGTAATTTATTTTGCTTTGCTTCTCCATAATTATTTATATGAATGTGTACAATTTTAAGGGCAAATAAATTAATAAAATTTTCAATTATTTTTATGTTTTTATTAACTTCATGAAGTTCAATTACTAAACCTGTAAAAAGTTCCTCATTTTTTATAATTTCATTTAATAGAGAATACTCATTGCCTTCAATATCAATTTTTAAATAAATTTTTTTGTCTTCTATAGGGATATTTTCGAGAGTCTCATTAAATGTAATAAAATTTTTTTTATTACCTACAAATTTTTCATAATGATTAGGACCTTTTTTATCCTTTATGACATTAAAAAATTTATAAAAATTTATTGGAAGACGAAACCAATATTTTGATACTTCGAAGTAGTCTTTGTTAGGCTTTGTAATCATACCCTTAATTCTCATTTTTAACTTTTTAATAAAGAAAATAAGACCTACTGAGCCATCGTAAGCATGAACAAGACAATTTGTATTTAGATAAAAGTTTTCTTCAAAAGACCAATCGTGATCAATTCCAAAAGATAATAATACATTTGTTTTTATCATTGAAGTTTCATCGACAAGATATCCGCCGTCATTATTTTTTCCAATACGAATCAAATTACTACATGTGTAGGGCTTAAAATACTCTGGTAGAACAAAATTCTTCATCATTAGACTATCTTATCTTTATCTTTTTAATTTGTTCATTGTTGTTTTCAATTAATGATTAAATAGGTTAAAAACACTTAAAAGATACTAATCTAATTTTGAATGATTAAAAACAAAAAAAATATTTTATACATAATTGCTATATTTGCAACTCTTGTTTATAGATATTTTTGGTCTTCTATATCTCAGTGGAGGGAAGATCAAGCAACAAACATTTGGCTTTCTTTAACTGAGACAATTCACTCAATACCTGTTGGATTATTGTCTTCAAAGGATATTCCGGTTCCAAATGGGATGATAATATTTGGAAAAATATTTAATATCTTTGACAATCTTTTATTAGCAACCTTATTCTTCTCGTTACTCCAAATACTTTGTTTTTACTTGTTAGTAAGTCAGTTAGCTATTAATCAAAATAAAAAAATGGGTCTATTAATTCTGCTATCTGTTTCAACAATAATGAGCAGTAGTTCAATAGAGTTTTGGAATCAATGGACTTTTATAATATTTAATTGTTTATTTTTTTACACCTATCTCTTATTTCTAAAATCGAAAGAAACTTTTTACTTAATAGTTATGCTTATTATTTCAACTATTCCAGCTTCAATTTATTTAGCTGGAATTTTAAATACTTTAATTATGGGTTTGATAATACTTTATGAATTTTTTATCACCAAAGAAAAAAATAGAACGAAAAATAGTATTTTAAAATATTCAATCCTAAGTGTATTTGCAATTATTTATTCTTACTTGGTTTGGTTTCAATATTTTAAAGCGGTTAGTGTTTCTAAAATATTGTCATTTACCGACTTAACTCTATATGATCGAATAAATATTTTGAGCGATCAACTTCTGCAAATCCCTGGTTTACTATTAACTGTTTGGACTAAACAAAGTTCTTTTTTTATTCTTCAAGTAAATAGAGATATAGTTTCATATTCAACATTTAATTTATTCAAAGTCTATGTTGAATCACATAAAGTTATAATTGTTTTATTTTTGGTCTCCTTAATAACTATATTTATACATAAAAAAACTGTTTTTGATCAACTAAATAATAGATTTATTATTTCAATATTATTTTTTATTTCTTCATCTTCATTTATTAGTCCAGCCTTAGGGGGACCAGACTTTTCAAAATTTGAAAGAATGGATACTTACGTTCAGTATTATCCATTTTTTGTAATTGTATGGTTTTTAGTAATTAATCAGGCTAGTGAGATAAAAATAAATAACATTAATCTAAAAAATATAAGCTTGTCTATATTTTTGATTTCAGCTGTATTAAATATCACCTTAAGTGCTGGGATTATATATGATAATTTAAACTATTCTGGGAGCAAATTGACTGAAGCAGACATTCCTTTAGCTGAAAAAATGGATGTAACTAATTTCATTGCTGAAGATATGAACGTTAAAAAAATTAACAGTGCCACTATATCTTATGATTTGGGAGGTGGCATATGGGACTGGATTCCTGAACATAGCGAGACATTCAGTGAATGGTATCCAAAATATCCCTATACAATAGGAAGGGCATATGACTATATATTATTAAATCAGCACTCTAAAAAGAACATATATGAAGGCCTAAATGATAGAAATTTTCAAGATAGTCAGTATATTGTTTCGTATATTTTCAATACAGAAAAATTAGATAATAAAGATAATTACAAAGAAGTTAGATTTAAAAGATTGATACTTTTTATAAAAAAATAAAAAAATTTATATTTATAAGTCTAAAATCTTTTCAATTTTCTCATAAGATTTTTTCTCAATAGAATTAAGTTTTCTAACAAACTCTGAATTATTTTTATTTGCCTCTTTCCAAATTGGCACCATAGCATTCCATATCCCTTCACCTTTAAATCTGGAGTAAAGCGACGCACCTACATGAAGAGCAATCATAACATAACTTAGAAATGCTGAAAACTCATGTATTGCTATGACCATCTCTATTCCGCCCAATCCTAAATTGAGAAGTCCAGCAATCAAGAGTCCAGTTATTGGAAGCATTATTAAGGAGAAATAGACTAGTCTATGTACAGTTTTTGCTATAAAAAGGTGGCCTTTTGGTATTTCATCAATTGCACCAAGTAAAACTGGCGTATCTTTCATATAAAAATATCTAACTAAAACAAGAATTAAAAATATTATGGCAAATAGAATTTCAAAATTAAGCAATGATGGATCTTCAAGCTCACTTAAATTATCAACTTGTTTAAATATTCCATAGGCGTACAACAAGATAAATGACCAATGGATAAATTTTGCTAATGTGGTGTGAGAATTCATTATTTAATTATATTATTTTATAGAGCTGTAGGAAGAATTTATTAGGCTTTGCCCTCGTTCATTAATTAAATACTCTCCACCTAATTTATTCACCAAATAACCAAAAGACATTTTACAATCTGGATCAGCAAATGTTGCACTGCTTCCTCCAAAGCCAACATGACCAAAAGCATTCGGGCCAATCAAAAACGAACCGCCTTCGCCTTCAAATTTACCTTGGTTGTTCATACGTAACATAAAACCCTCTGAAAAATTTGTAGGAAAAAGAAGCATGTTATCTACATCTGATTTTACATTTGATTCAGAGAGTTTTTTAACAGAACTCTTTGAGAGAAGGTTTTCATTATTTTGAGCAAGGGGTGTAAACATTCTTGCTAATGAACGAGCATTAGTAATTCCTCCAACACCACCTATCTCGGCTCTGTAGGTTTCACTTGCATTGTAATCATATCCACCGGTGTTTGTTAAAGATAGTTTCTGGATTGAATTTGGATTCGTTCTGAAAGCTGTTACAAAACCACTTGGCTTGTCGGAAGGACTAGGTTTAAATGGTATAACTTTAGCTACTCTCTCATCTTCACTCTCAGGTAGACCAATCCAATAATCTAGATTGTATGGCTCACTTACCTCATCATTAAAAAATTCACCTAGAGATTTTCCAGAAACTCTTCTAACAAGCTCTCCTATTAACCACCCGGTTGTCATCATGTGGTATCCGGTCTCCTCGCCTGGAACCCAAAAAGGTTCTTCATTCTCTAATAATTTGACCATATATTCCCAATCAAAGAAACCATTTTCTTTGACAGGAGTTCTTAGAGCGGGAAGGCCAGCTGAATGATTTAATAACATTTCTACTGTTGTGTATTCTTTTCCTTTTTTTCCATATTCAGGCCAATATTTTGTTACCTTTTCTTTTACGTTGAGTTGCCCTCGGTCTATTAATATATGTGCACAAATTGCAAGTGCTGCTTTGGTACTTGAAAAGGCAACTGAAAGAGTATTTTCATCCCATTTGTCTGTTCTTTGTTCGTTTTTATATCCCGCCCAAAGGTCTACAGTCGTTTCTCCATCTATAACAACACAGACAGAAGATCCTATTTCTTTATATTTATCAAAGTTTTGTGCAAAGGTTTCAGCAACCTCTTGAAAGTCTTCGTGAAAACTTCCTTTAATTTCAACTGATGATTTTAACTCTGTGTTAGCTTTTTTCATATTTATATCTTAAACGATGAAACACCCATGTGGGCGCTAGAGGATTTGAACCTGTGACTTCTTCCTTGTAAGGAATGAATCAACAAATACTAGGGAGTACTAGAAAGTCTCATTTCTATGA